>Ga0187827_10000045_pt1 | contig 180583 bp, 157 predicted proteins | sample ETNtaG_39_FD_167969 | JGI IMG/M metagenome (GOLD analysis project Ga0187827, IMG submission 167969) | Marine microbial and viral communities from oxygen minimum zone, Eastern Pacific Ocean - ETNP2014_SV_150_PacBio MetaG (Illumina Assembly) | ecosystem: Environmental > Aquatic > Marine >...
CGTCGACGGCACAGCGCAGATCTGCGTCGAGCTCCTGGCGGGTCACCTTGCCCTCTATGGCGCCAACGAGGCGGTCGACCCGCGTCGGCCGCTCGGTGCCCTCGGCAACGGGCTCGGCGTCTTCGCCAGGGGCGGCAACCAGATATCCCCTGTCGACGTGTTCGAAGAGCGTGCCCTCGCTGCCGGTGATCTCAAAGCCGCCCCCGTGACCGCCGGTCTGCACCCAGGAGGCCTCGACGGTGCCGAGGGCGCCGTTGGCGAAACGAAGCCAGGCGGTGCCATGGTCGTCGACGTCGGGGTAGATGCCGGCGGCGTTGCCGATGGTGGCCATGACGCTGTCCACCTTGCCGAGGACGCTGCACAGGCGGTGCACGGCGTGGGTGCCCATGTCCATGAAGGCGCCGCCTCCGGCCAGGTCGGGTTGAGTGAACCAGTTGACGTCGGATGAGTCGAACCAGCGGCCATAGGCGGCGTGGTGGGCATTGCGGTAGCGGGCGTGGGTGATGGTACCCAGGGTGCCACCGGCAACATGGGCGATGACGCCCTGCATGGCGGCGGAGAAGGGTTGGAAATACCCCATGTGCACGATCGTGCCGTGGGTGCGGATCAGTTCGAGAGCGGTGCAGGCTTCATCGACGGAGGTGGCGAAAGGTTTCTCGCAGAAGATCGGTTTGCCTGCGGGAATCGCGCTCTGCAGCAGGCCGAGATGCCGCGTGTTTTCCGAGCAGATGATAAAGCCGTCCACGTCGTCACGGGCGACGACGGCCGCCAGGTCGCCGGAGTACTCGGCATCGTTGTCGGCAGCAAAGCGCTGGCCGCGGTCGGCCACATCGTCATACACGACGACCAGGTTTCGATCGCCGTGCTCGGCGATGTTCTGCAGGAAGCCCTTCGTATGCACATGCGCGGCGGACAGCAATGCGAGGTTGACCAATCGGGCCTCCTGTGAATGGCGGATCAGCGCTTCTTCTTGCGCTTGCGTTTGCGTTTTGGTGCGAGGCGCGGCAGGCGCGCCGGCGACGGGGGCTCGCCGAGGTAGACCCAGGTGCGCCCGGTACCGGCCCGGAATATGGTCACAGGGTCGACCTGAGGATAGTCCTCGGCAAGGTCGACGTGACTGGCGCCGCGATTCATGGCCCGGCGGATCTTGATCACGTCCTTTTCGGTGAGCTTGGATCTTCCATGCTGCTCACCGGTAAGCTGTCCTGCCATGTGTGCCGTCCTGTCGAAGAAACGCGGAGTGGACGAAACGAAACGATTGTGGGATGTTACGCAATCGAGGGACGAGCGCAAGTGAAATATGCACGAGACGCATAGAATTCAAGTGAATGAGGTCGATGTGGTAGAGCAATGGTTGGTAGGAGACGTGGGTGTCTGGCAGGGACGGCTCGGTGACGATTGGCGTCGCTTGGGTCCCTATCCCTTTCCGGTGCACGGACTTGCAAGGAGTAACGACACCCTTCTCGTGGGCACAGGCTACGGACTGTGGGCGGCACCGCCCGATCCTGCGGGGCGCTGGGTGCAGCTGCATGACGAGACTCTGACCGAGGTGCTGTCGGTGGCGGCTACGGAGGACGGTGCACCTGTTGCGGCCGGGTCCTATGGAGTGGCCATGTCGACACCGGATGAGCTCGGTCTGCCGCGGTGGCGGAGCCTCACGGAGGAGTTTACTCCGGACGAGCGATATACCAACGTCCTGTGTCTGGCGGCTTCGGATCTGTGGCTGGCCGGCACCGAGGCGGGTTTGCTGGGGTCGACTGACGGGGGCGATTCCTGGTCCATGACACAGGTCAACGGGTCGCCGGTGCGTTCGTTGATATCGGTCGACACGGTCCTGTGGGCGGGTACCGACGACAAGGGTCTGTGGCGCAGCGAGGATGGCCAGGCCTGGACTCGGGTCGACTGTCCGACGGAGGCCGTATTCAGCATCGCCGTCGCCGGCGACTTCCTGCTGGTGGGCGGCTATGACGGCATCTACCGCCGCGACGCGGAGGGTGTCTGGGGACGTTCCGGTCCCCGGGCGCTGATTCGCTGTCTCGTCGCCGACGGGAAGACCTGGGCAGCCGGCGCCGACCCGGGCGGACTCTGGTACTCCGAGGATGAAGGGGGCTCGTGGCAGCGAACGGGACCCTTTCTGCGGGTCAACGCGATCTGCGGGCCGATGGAAGGTGGCGGATCGTGATCGATCAGCAGACGTACGAAGACCAGGTGCAGGCACGTGCCGACGAGATGCTCGACGTCGTCGCCGAGCGCGACCGTCACGCGGCGTGGACGGCCCACGCGCTGCTGGCGCGGGGCAAGGACCCGGCGCGGGTGACCGAAGCGGTTTCCAACTCGCTGGGAGAGGTCGCGCCCGGCGACGGGGATCCGGCCATGGGTGGGCCCTTTCATATTTTGCCGGCCATGTTGCTCTACAGTCGCTGGGAGGAGCAGCTGACGGCCGAGGCGGAGGAGATGATCCGGTCCTTCATGCTGCGCGGCGTGCTGGCACGGGGCAACACGGAAAACCACTGGCTGATGTACTACACGGGAAATCTGCTGGCGGCAGAGCGCTGGCGGGACGAGACCGAATTCTGGGACGGCCGGCCGCCGGTGGCGATGCAGCGCGAGGCGACCCGCTGGATCCTGGGTACGATCGAGCGCACGGCGCGTATCGGTCATCACGAGTATGACTCACCCGGGTATCACATCGAACACATGATGCCTCTCATCGGCCTGTACGAACACACGACCGATAAGCACCTGCGAACCCAGGTCGGACGTGTCTTGACTCTGATGACGGCTGACATGGCCCTGGAGTTCTTCCACGGCTCCTGGGCCGGCAGCCACAGCCGTGAGGGGTACCGGGAGAACACCTGGACCCGGGTAGGACCGATCCGCATTCTCCAATACCTCTACTTCGGCGGCGAGCCCTTTGATCCCGAGGAGCATCTGCACGGCTTCGGCATTCCGGCGCTGGTGGCTCGATATCGACCGCCGGCGCTGTTTGCCCGCATGGCCTGGGAGCGGCCGACGCCGCAGGTAGTGAAGAAGACGAAGGCGCCGCGCAACATCATCCGCCATTCGGATCGGTACGCGGGACCGGTGCACAAGACGACGTACATGAGCAAGTCCTTCGCCCTCGGCACGGCGCAGATCAACCTGCCGGGTACGGCGGCGGGGCCCATCGATCTGGTCTCCTGGGACCTCACCTGGGCGGGGGCCAAACACCAGGCCAAGATCACCTGCAATCATCCCTTCCAGGGACCCGAGCGTTTCAGTGTGTTCCTCGGGCCGTATCCGCAGAACGCGCGCCGTGCCATCGGCAGCGACAAACCCTACCTGCAGTCCGTCGACAGATTGTTCGGCGCCTCTCCCTTTGAACGTGTCGTGCAGCACGAGGGGGCGGCCATCATCGCCTACCGCATCCCGGAGGAGGACGAAGCCCCCTTCGCCAACCTCTTCCTGCCGACCGACACCGACTGGTTGGAACGCAGCGGCTGGCTGCTGGGCGACATGGGGGACTTCTACGTCGGCGTACGACCCCTCGCCGGATACCACTGGGAGCGCATCCGCGAGTCGCGCAGCGACGCCATCATGGTGCGCGACGGTGATCTCATCGATGGCTGGCTGCTGCGCATCGACGGGCCGACGCCGGGCATCGCCCTCGAAGCGGCGGAGGCGACGACGGTGACGTCCTTCGAAGACTTCTGTGTCCGTCGGGCCGCCGTAGGTCTCGAGCAGGCGGACTGGCCCGGCGACGGCCGCGTGGCGCTGACGATGATCGCCGGCGACCGACTCGAGCTGGAGTTCGACGGTGTCCATCGACTCAACGGTGATCTCATCGACTACGACACCTGGCCGCTCTACGGGGCGCCGGAGGCCGAGGCGGAGATGGGCACGGGCCGCATGCGTTTCGGCAGTGGCGAAGACGTGGTGGAGGTCGACTTCGGCATCGATCCGGAGCTGCCCCTGATGCCGATGCGGGTCATCGGGTGAGGAGCGATCCATGCGGGATGTGAGCTTCGGCTTCTGCGTGCCCATCTTCGCCATGCCTGGTGGGGGGCTGTTCCGCACGCCCGGGTACGAGCGCCTCGACGCGAAGCGGACCTTCGACATGGCGGTTGCCGCCGACGAACTGGGCTATGACTCACTGTGGGTCGCCGATCACCTGTTCCTCGGTCGGGACGACGCCATTTTAGAAGGCTGGACGACGCTGTCGGCCCTTGCGGGCGCGACAAAACGGGCGAAGCTGGGCATGATCCACATGGCGCATTTTCTGCGGCACGCGTCGATGACGGCGAAGATGACGGCAACGCTCGATCAGCTGTCCGGCGGGCGGTTGATTCACTTCGTCGACGGCGGCAATCGCGCCGAGGAGTTCGAAGCCTATGGACTGCCGTGGGCGGAGCCCATCGAGAGCCGTGTCGAGCATCTGGTCGAAGAGCTGCAGCTGACCGTGGCGTTGTGGACCCGGGAGGGTCCAGTCGATTACACCGGCAAGTACCATCGACTCAAGGGAGCGCGCTGTACACCGCGTCCCGTGCAGCAGCCCCATCCGCCTATCTGGCTCGGCGAACCGAATCCGGCCATGCTCGATGCCGTCGCCCGCTACGCCCAGGGCTGGAACAGTGTGCCGGTTTCGGTGGAGGAGATGCGCCGCCGGCTGCAGGCACTGGCAGCCGCCTGCGCCAAAGTGGGTCGGCCAGACGACGAGATCGAGAAGAGTCTGGAGATGCAGATCCTCGTCGCCGATGACATGGAAGGCGTGCGTGCGAAGCTGCGTGCCATGCTGGCGCTGAATCCGCCGGCGTCGGTCGATCCACAGATGGAACGGTTTCTGTCGGGCGAGACGGACACGCCACCGGAGGCGCTGACACAGATGACGCTGGTGGGTACTCCGGAGAAGGTATCGGAACAGGTGCAGGCCTATGTCGACATCGGCGTGTCCCACCTCCTGCTGTGGTTCCTGGACGCGCCAGACGACGCGGGATTGCGGCTGTTCATCGACGCGGTGGCGCCGCGCTGGCGGTGAAGAACTCTAGCTCTTCGCCTTGTAGCGTACGTCAGCTATCCCATCAAAGTCACCATCCTGTGTCCAGAATGTTGCCTCCCAGACTCGAGCAGTTGCCAGCATCACGCTATCTGCCAGAGGCAGTCCATGGGTGATACTGAGTCTGACCGCTCTCAGCGAGAGCGACGTCGAGAGATCGACGACTCTGCCCTGTTGCATGGCGGCGACGGCCTGAAGTGCGAGGTCTTCGCTCCTCTGTTGCAGGATCCGTTTGAAGACCTCGTAGACACTGAGTGACGGGACGACCAACTCCGCCACGTTCTCGATCGCTGGGGCGAAGAAAGCCGCGTTCGTCTCGTCGGCCAGGTACTCGAGCCAACCAGATGAATCGACGACGTTCACAGGCGGTCGCCCTCACGAGGTATATCTGTGTCCAGCCCTGCCAGCATTCCCCTCATTTCGGCGATGGGCCGAATAGGAATCAGCTCGATCCGATTCTCAAAAGCGATGGCCTGGACCTTCTGCCCCGGGGACAGTTGCAGGCTCTCCCTGATGGCCTTCGGTATCACGACCTGGTATTTGGGCGAAACTGTCACTGTAGTCATACGAGTATCCTATCGATAGCAGTATTGTCATACCACAACTGTATCGATCTGTCCACCAGAAGTCAATCACCTACGGCTTCGGACGAGTGCCGTACCGAGCGTTGGGGGCCTCCAGGATCTCGCGCTGGCGCTGGCTCAGTCCGGCGTACTGGCTGGCGTCGAAGTAGCCGGCCGCCCACGACACCGGATGGGGGCTGTACTTGAAGAACAGGGTGCGGCGTTCACCCGCACCCGTCCACGGCAGGGCGCCGTGGGTGAGAGCTTCGGTGAAGATGACAGCAGTACCCGCCGGTCCGGTGACACGACGTACGCAGGGCTGCAGCCCCTCGTCCATGTTCCGCCATTCCGCAGGAAAACCGAAGTTGCTCTTGTGTGACCCGGGGACACAGCCGGTACCGCCGTCCTCGGGGCCCACATCGGCCAGATTGTAGGCGACGACGGTCAGGCCGTTGCGCATGCGGCCGTCCTCATGGTGGTAATAATGGGTGGGATTGAAGGGGTGGGCGCCGCCGTGCAAGCCGGCGCCGATGGGGCTGGTGCCGGAGCGGATCACGTCGAGGTAGACGTGGTCGAGGCGGAACTGCTCGCCCAGGAGCAACTCCAGGTAGGGGACGATAGCGGCGTTGTCGATGAGGTCGAGAAAGGGCTGGCCCCAGTCGAGGAGTCCACCGAAGCGATGGGTCCGCATGTCGGCCTCGCAGTCGCTGGCGATACGCGCGTCGAGAATCCCGTTCAGCTCGGAGAGCTGCGAGGCGGTGAGGGTATCCGCCACGGCGAGGTAGCCTTGCAGGTCGAAGAGGAATTTCTCATTGTCGGTCATGATGGAGGATGGCTCCGGAAGAGTGTGGACTGCCGCACGTAAGAAGAGGGGATCGAGCTTTGGCAGCAATCGAGGAGTTGTACCGCAGATATGCGGACCTGGCCCTGGACGTGGGTCTCAGCCTGCAGGCAGGGCAAAGACTGTGGCTGTCGATGCCGGTCACGGCAGCGCCACTGGCGCGGGTGATCGCTGCTGCCGCCTACCAGCGCGGCGCCCGCTACGTGGAGATGAACTGGTCAGATGACGAGATGACCCTGGCGCGGTTCGAGCATGCGCCGCGCGATTCTTTCACGGAGTTTCCGGCATGGCGCAGCGAGGCGATGGTGGCAGGAGCAAAGGGGGGTGACGCCTTTCTCAGCGTGCGCGCCACGGATCCGCAACTGCTGAAGGATCAGGATCCGGAACTGGTGACGACGATGCAGCGCACCGCAGGCAAGCACAGCCGGGAGTACCTCACCTATATCACATCGCACCAGGTGAACTGGTGTGTGCTGTCCGTGCCGATCCCGTCCTGGGCGAAGCAGGTCTTTCCCGGCATCGCCGAAGCGGACGCCGTGGCCCAGTTGTGGGAGGCCATCGGCGTTGCCTGCCGTCTGGATCAGCCAGATCCCGTGGCCGCCTGGTACACCCATCTGGCGGGGCTTGCCAGCAGGGCGAGTCACCTGACCGAGGCAGCCTTCACGACGCTCCGTTTCCGCGGGCCCGGGACGGACCTGACCGTCGGGCTGGTAGAAGGCCATCGCTGGATCGGCGGGCAGTCGACGACGGAGTCGGGTATCACCTTCACGCCGAACGTGCCCACGGAGGAGGTGTTCTCCCTGCCCCACAAGGACCGCGTGGAGGGGGTGGTGGCCGCCACGAAGCCGCTCAACTACGGCGGCAACGTGATCGAGGGACTGAAGGTGCGTTTCGACGCGGGACGTGCCGTAGAGGTCACGGCCGATGCGGGACAGAGTGTCATGCAGGGCCTGATCGACACCGACGATGGCTCCGCCCGTCTTGGTGAGGTCGCCCTGGTGCCGGCGTCGTCACCGATCTCGACATCGGGTATCCTGTTCTACAACACGCTCTTCGACGAGAACGCCGCCAGTCATGTCGCCGTCGGCAAGGCCTACTCCGAGTGCCTTCGGGACGGCGGGGATCTGAGCGATGAAGAGCTGACTGCAAGAGGCGTGAACGACAGCCTCACCCACGTGGACTTCATGATCGGTGGTCCGCAGATGGATGTGCTCGGAGTGCTGCCCGGCGGTACAGAGGAAGCGGTGATGGAACAGGGAGAATGGGTCGTATGAAAATCACCGACGTGCAGGCCTGCGTCATCGGCCGCCCGGAGCCGCACAGCGGCGGCAGCGTGTGGACCTTCGTCCGCATCTATACAGACGAGGGGGTCGTCGGCACGGGGGAGTGCAGTTCGGCGGGACACATGGCCGGCCCGATGACGGTGAAGAGCATGGTACTGCACAACCGGGACATGCTGATCGGCCAGGACCCGATGAACGTCGCCCCTCTGTATGAACAGTTGAGGCGCCGCGGTCGCTATTCGGGCGGGTCCAGTGCACCGTGGACCTTCGCCCTGACAGGGATCGAGAACGCTCTGTACGACATCGTCGGCAAGGCCCTGAGCGTGCCGGTGTACCAGTTGCTCGGAGGCCGCTATCGTGACCGCATCCGGCTGTATGCCGACTGTGCTGCCGGGGAGACGCACACGGGCCCGGCGTACGCCGAAAAGGCGCAGGCTGTGCTGGAAGAGGGCTACAGCGCCGTAAAGTTCGACGTGGATCACAAGAGTGGTGACAGCAAACTGGACCCGGTGAACTACACGGTGGGTGCCAGAGAGATGACCCACGTCATCGACCTGATCACGGCCACGCGCGAGGCCATCGGCTGGGATATCGACCTGGCCATCGACTGCCACGGCCAATTCGACCTGCCGTCAGCGATCACCCTGGCCAAAGCGGTGGAGCCCCTGCGTCTCATGTGGCTCGAGGAGCCCCTGCCGGCGGAGAACCTGGAGGCGCTGGCGCAGGTGCGGGCCTCGACGAGCACCGTGATCTGCACGGGCGAGAATCACTACACGCGCTTTCACTTCATGGAGATGCTCGAGCGCAAGGCGGTGGACGTCATCATGCCCGACCTGGCCAAAGCGGGCGGCATCGCCGAGGGCAAACGGATCGCTGAGATCGCCGAGGCCAGCTACATCCCCGTGGCGCCGCACAATGTGTCGTCCCCCCTGGGCATGATGGCGGCCTGTCACGTGCTGGCGGCGATCCCGAATTTCCTCGTGCTGGAATTCCACGGCCGGGACGTCTCCTGGTGGGAGGAGATGTGCACGGGCGACGCGCCCTTCATCCGGGATGGCTGGATGCACGTATCCGACCGACCGGGGATCGGCGTGGAGCTGAATGATGAAGTGGCACGGGGACTGCTCTGGGAGGGGGATGTCTACTTCGACTGAACTGCCGTCGGGACAAGAGCATGTACGACATCGAAAGAAACGTGATCTACGGGATGTACTCCGGGCTCGCCCTGCTGCTGGACGTATACCGACCGCAGGCGCCGAATGGTATCGGTCTCATCCACATCTGTGGCAGTGGCTGGAGTGCGCCGCTCTCCCTCGACGCCCGCCCGTTGAACCAGGCAGCCCACGTCCGGCTCGAGGGAATCCCCCTCGTGGAGGCGGGTTACACCCTGTTCAGCATCAACCATCGCGCCACGCCGCGATTCCATTTCCCGGCGGCCCTGGAAGATGCGCAGCGAGCCGTGCGGTTTGTCCGCCATCACGCTGAAGAGTACGGCATCGCGGCGGATCGTATCGGCGCCATCGGAGGATCGTCGGGAGGTCACCTCGTGGCGATGCTCGGGGTACTGGCGGGAAACGGCGACGCTGACAGCGATAGTGAGATCGATCGCCTGAGCGCAAAGGTCCAGGCTGTCGTCGCGCGTGCCCCGGCTCTCGACCTGTTCAGCCTTGCCGGCAACTTCATCCCCCTGCTGAACGTGAGCCTGTCAGCCGAGGCAGAATCCGGATCGGCGGAGAGCCGTATCACCCGCCAGGCGTCGCCGACGTTTCACGTCACGCCGGACTGCTGCCCGTTCCTGCTGTTCCACGGAGAGGCCGATGACATCGTCCCCTGCGCCGATACGGAGGCCTTCGCCGGGAAGCTGCGCGACTGTGGCGTCGACGTGGAGTGCGTCGTCGTCGCCGGCGCCGGCCACGGTCCCCACCTGCCCGGGGCACCGCCGGACTTCACGATGGTTGATCATTCATGCCCCTTCCTCGACCGGCACCTGCTGCGAGAGGAGTAGCGCATTGCCCACCGTCGTTGCCGCGATCCTGCTGTTGTTGCTGCTGCCACCTGCCGTTCCCGCAGCCCTGGTAGGCGACTTCGACGGTGACGGCGTCGTGGGCTTCGACGACTTCTTTCAGTTTGGCGATGCCTTCGGAGCGACGGAGCCCCTCGAGTCGGGTCCGTACGACCTGGACGGCGACGGCTCGGTGGGCTTCGGCGACAGAGTGACCTCCGGCTACGTGCGGGCCCAGGGGGCACAGCTGGTGATCGGGACCGACGATACGCCAATTCTGTTGCAGGGCGTGAACTTCAGCAATCTGCACTTTGCTACGTGGGAGGGAGCGGCGGCGGACATCATCGCTGCCGCTCACCACGACTCCACCGATTTCCAGCGGGTCGCCGATCTGGGCATGAATGTCGTGCGTTTCAACCTCAACTACCGGGTGTTCGAAGATGACGCGCAGCCTTTCGTGTACCGCCAGGATGGCTGGCAGTGGCTCGATCGGAACCTCAACTGGGCGCGGCAGGCCGGCGTCCGCGTCATCCTCGATCTGCACTCCCCGCAGGGCGGCGCCGACGTCGGGGCTTCGGCGAGCGGCACGGATCTCTGGACAGACGACACCAACCAGCAGCGTCTGGTGGCCCTGTGGAAGGAGATTGCCACACGCTACCGCGACAGCACCTGGGTCGCCGCCTACGACCTGCTGAACGAGCCCGATCCACCCGTCGACATCGGCCCGGACACCTGGGAGCAACTGGCCACAACACTGGTCGATTCCATCCGCAGTGTCGATCCGCATCATCTACTCATCGTCGAGTCGGTCCTCGGTGCCCCCCAGTGGTTCGAGGTGGAAGGCAGCAATGTCATGTACGACTGGCATTTCTACTTTCCCGATCCCTACGTCAACGAATTCCGTTACCAGGTGGGGCGCGCGGCGTGGTCGCCCTACCCGGACACCCTCGTACGTCTGCCACCCGTCTCGTCCGGGATCTGGGCCGGCGTCACGGACAACCCGAGGACGCCCGCCGGGAGCTTCGACTGGACCTTGTTTCCCGGTGAGCTCTTTCAGGTCACCGAGGCCGACTGGGTACAGGCGATCCCGGTCATGGACTGCGGCGCCAACGACGGCACGGCCTGGTTCGATGACTTCACCGTCGAGGAGTTCGCACCGGATTCGACGCTGCTACGCACCGTTCACCGGGCCGATCCCGAAGAGGTGGAGTTCGACTACGCGCTGACCGAGTTCGAGCCCTTCTTCACCAGCAACTTCCCGTTCTGGAGTCTCTTCAGCGAGGCGGGGGACAGTGACTGGCAGACCTCATCAACAGCCCACGAGGGCGGCTATTCCTTCGCTCTGACCGCCGGCAGCGGGGCGGCGAATGCCGGCGGTGGTGGCCTGGCTTTCCCGGTGAAGTACCGTCACCACTACCGCATCGGTGGGTGGATTCGAGCCGAAGATCTGACGGCGGCCAACTGCGGCTTTCAGCTGGAGTTCTATACGCTCGCCTCAGGTGATCTCGAGGCTACGTTCTCGCGCGCCGGTCTGCAGGCCGAGATTGACCGCGTGACCGAATTCCAGCGTCAGCGCAACGTGCCCGTCAACTGGGGCGAATACGGACTCACCATCAACATGTTCTCGCGTGACACCGGGGCCATCGAGTACTACCGCGATCTCATCGAGATCGCCAGGGATCTCGGGATCCACCAACAGACCTGGGAGTACCGGGAAAGTCTCTATCTGGGAGACCAGGAAGCCGATGAGTGGCCCGATCCGGCCAACGTCAACGCGCCTCTCCTCGAGCTGTACGGAGAACTCTTGCGCTGACTACTCGCTCAGCGGGAATTCAACCCGTCGACCCTCTGCGGCGGACCGATACGCTCCGAGCACCATCTCCACCGAAATCCGGCCTTCCCGCGCCGATACCGGCGTTTCTCGCTCGCCGCGCAGGTAGTCGAGGAAGGATTGGGGTACGCCGGCGATACGCTCGCCCTGACCGCCGGGGATGGCCAGGGGGTACTCGGTCCATTCGCTCTCGCCTTGCCGGATCGAGCGCAGAGGCACCGCATCAGGCGGTCGCGGCGCCGCCGTTGCCGGGCCATCACCGTAGTCCTGCAGGATCGTACCCTCGTCGCCGTAGAGCTCGGTGGTGCCGATAGCGGCGACTGTCGTTGAGGAGTTGAGCAGGATGCCGATGACGCCGCCGGCAAAGCGATAGATGGCCAGGCCGTTGTCATCCGGCGCCACGTCGGTGACAATGTTGTCGATTTCCGCCATGACGCTGAGGGGGGCCCCCAGCATCCAGTAGAACCAGTCCGCCACATGCATGGCGTCGTCGAAGAACATGCCGATGTTGGCCACCGGGTCGACATGCCAGGCGGTGTCTCCCTGTGAGAAGGCGGGATTGAGCAGGACGTTGAGGCAGTGACGACGACGAACCATGGCCGGGCGGCCGATGGCACCGGCGTCGAGCAGTTCCTTCATCTTCACGTTCACCGGGTCCTGGCGCATCTGGTAGGCCATGCTGAAGGGCACATCGTGGGTCTCGACGGCCGCGATGATGCGGTCACAGTCGGCCAGAGTGGTGGCCATCGGCTTCTGCAGCAGGATGCCCTTGCCGGCCGCCGCGGCTTCCTCCACCAGGTCCGCGTGGCGATTCGTCTCGCAGCCGATCATCACAGCGTCGATGCTGTCGTCCTCGACGACGGCCCGCACCGAGTCACGTATTTCCAGGCCGAACTGTTCAGCCACTCGTTGCCCACGGGCCGGGTTGTCGTCCCAGGTGGCCACCAGTTCGACGTCATCGCGATCGCGCAGGACGCCGCAGTAGGTGTTGATGTGTCCGTGAGCGTGGCTCAGCGTGCTGAGGCGCAGTGGTCTCATTCTCGTCTCCATGTCCGGTGTTGTAATACCTTAGGGCAACAGGCCACAGCGCACCATCACCCCGTCCGCATCAATCCATCTCGAGTCAGGCGCCATGACATTCTCCCAACTGCAGACCGGTTGTCTCCGGGTCACCCTTACTCTGATGGTACTCGCCCTGGGGGGGTGTGTGATTCACGGCGGCACCACGCCGGCCCCTTCGTCGGCTTCGCCCGAGGGGTGGTCCCTCGTCTGGGCGGACGAGTTCGACGGAGCCGGCCTGCCCGACAGCACTCGTTGGGACTACGATGTGGGCGGACAGGGATGGGGCAACAACGAGCTCCAGTACTACACCGCAGGGCGGGTTGAGAACGCCCGTATCGAGGAGGGTCTTCTGATCATCGAAGCCCGGCGCGAAGCATGGCTGGACAGCATGGACTACACATCAGCGCGACTGGTGACCCGGGGACGTGCCGACTGGCAGTACGGACGTCTCGAAATCCGCGCCCGACTGCCGCACGGCCGCGGCACCTGGCCGGCGATCTGGATGCTGCCCAGGGACTGGGATCTTGGGGATGGCAGCTGGCCGGACAACGGCGAGATCGACATCATGGAGCACGTCGGTTACGACCCGGGAGTCATCCACGCCACCGTTCACACCAAGGCCCACAATCACATGGACGGAACGCAGATCGGCCGCCAGATCGAGATTGTCGACGCCCAGTCAGAGTTCCACACCTACGCCCTCGAATGGGATGCGCAACATCTCACCGCCTACGTCGACGACGAGGCGTACTTCACCCACACGCCGGGGGAGCGTGATTGGACGGTCTGGCCCTACGACCGTCCCTTCCACCTGATCCTCAACATCGCCGTAGGCGGCAACTGGGGCGGCGTGAAAGGCGTGGACGAATCGATCTTTCCGCAGCGACTCGAGGTCGACTTCGTCCGGGTGTATCAGAGAGCGGACTGACGGCTACTGCAGCAGCAACAGCTTCTTCTGTCGATGTCCGTCAGGAGTGGACAGCCGGTACACATAGGTGCCGCTGGCGACGGCGTACCCGCCATCGTTGAGACCGTTCCAGGTATAGGAATAGGATCCGGCCTCGCGGAACCCGGATACCAGGGTCGACACCTTCTGACCGGCCAGATCGTAGACGGTCAGCTCAACGGTGGACGGTGCGGACAATTCAAACCGGATCGATGTGCTGGAGTTGAACGGGTTGGGATGATTCTGCTCGAGAAGAAAGGACTGCGGCAGTGATTCCTCGCCAAGGACTGCAGTGATGGCGGCGGGAAACTCGATACGGAATAGTCCCCGAGAACCACCGTGCTCCACCACATACATGGTGTTGCCGATCAACTCGGCATCGATGGGATTGACGAAGCCGACGACGGTCTGTGTCACCGTGGTCGTATACCCCTCACCCTCGCGTCTCAGCTTCAACAGACACAGGTCCTGGCCGGGATCACCGAGAGGGCTGATCAGGTCGTTGCTGCCACCATTCCAGGCGAGCACGAAGCCAGCGCCCTGAAACTCACCACCTAGAGCGTTTTCGGTGTCGAACACCAGGCCGAGGGGGGAGCGGTGCGTGGTAAAGGTCGCCAGGGCCACACCCTCGTCACTGGCATCGCGTACTTCGCCGCTTTCGGGGTCACGGAACTTGTCGGCGTCGGGACCGATGTTGAGCACAGGATCGGTGAACTGTCTCGGCGGCGGCGGATAGTCAGGATCGTCGGCGTAGAGTCCGTTGCCGGCATTGCGCTGGCTGCGCAGCAGGAGCGGGTCGCTGGTGGGATCGTACCCGGAGAACTGCTGCGGTGTGTCGAGGCGACCCATGCGCCAGGGAAAGCCGTAGTGATGGCCCTCCCGGATCCAGTTGAGTTCCTCGGGCATGTCACGGTTGGGGCCGTTCTCGGTGGCGAAGAGATCTCCGTTGGGCGCAAACGCTACGGAGAAGCTGTTGCGCAATCCCTCAGCGAACAGGTAGCCGCCATCCCGGAGCGCCTCGCGGTCGTTTGGCAAGAGGATATCCTCGCCGTCGATGGGCAGGCGCAGCATGATCGCCGTCAGACCGGTCTCTCTGAGTCCGGGGAAGGCGCCGTTGTTGTCCTGCACCTCGCCGTGTTCGGTGCGCGAGCCGCTGTTGACGAAGAGGAACCGGCCGTCGGGGCTGATGGCGACATCGTTGACCCGATGGTTGTACCACGAATCGCTCAACTCAAACGGTTCGGTGGTAGCCACCTGTGACCAGGCGCGCTCGCCACTGGCATCGATGACGCCCCGCATCACCGTGGCCGTCTGGGTGTTGCCCGAGGCCCGGAAGCCACTGACGTACATCGTACCGTCAGAATCAATGGCCAGTCCCTGGGCTTCACGCAGCGTATGGTTCGTGCTTCTGTAGAGCCGTTGCAGCGTACCCTCCTCGAGGTCGACGAAGTTGATCTCGCCGTTCGTCTTGAGCAGGTACAGGCTGTTGTCGACGGGATCCTTCACCAGACGAACCGGGTTGCTGCCGGCGCCGAGCAGGCGTTCGATGGTGACGTCCGGGTGCAGAGACATGGGCTCTGCCGAACTCATGAGGGGCAGAGCGATGACGACGAGAGTGACGAGGGTGGATCGCATCTGAGGCGTTTCTCCGATTTTGTACAGCTGTTTCCCAGGAACAGGGCGGCTACTGAATCAGCTTGCGGATCGCTGCCTCCGACTCTCGTGACCAGCCGCTGAACACGGCGTCGATACGGCCCTGGGCGTCGATGACGTAGGAAAGCGGAACGAAGATCTGGTCGCCGCTGAACAGCTGTTCCAGGGCGCTCTCTTCAGTGATGAAATTCGGGTAGGTGATACCGGCACGGTCGAGAAAGCGCGGCACCTTCATCCGCGCCTTGCCCGTGTCGAGACTGATGCCGAGCAGGTCGACACCGGCGGCCTGCAATTCGGGGTAGAGCTTCTCCAGCTCCGGCATCTCCTGTCGACAGGGCACACACCAGGTGGCCCACAGGTTGACCAGATAACGTCGGCCGGGCTGGCGCCAGGTCCCGAAGTCGTGCGTTTCGCCGCTTCGCTGGTCGACGAGGGCCACCGCCGGGAACTCGTCGCCCCGCTGCTGACGAAGGGAGTGGAACACGACATCCCCGGGTGCGGAGGGATCGGGTAGAGAGAAGACTGTCTCCTCGACGGCCGTCGTCTCCGGTTGACCTTCGACGATACGCAGCGAGGCCCCGGCCCGGGCGACGCCGGCGCCGGGACTGGCCTCATCGAAACGCTGCACCGTGCCGGACGGCCAGTGCACCTCCATCCAGGATACCGAGGTATCCTGGCCGATGCCGAACAGGAGCCGGGGGTCGCTCTGCGAGACGAAGCCGCTGCCACCGGCCTTGATCCTGGTCAGCACACCCGCGGACGTACCCATACGAACGACGGCGCCAAAGGCGTCGGTGCCGCTGTCGGTGCCCTGCAGCGAGACTCGTACGAAGCCGTTGTCATTGCCGATGTTGTTGCGGAACAGGTGATGGACCTGGCCCTGGAGCGCGGTGAGAAAGATGTCGAGGTCGCCGTCATCATCGAAGTCACCATAGGCCGCACCACGACCGTCGGTGACCGAATCGAGGCCGGAGAGGCCCGAGATATCGACGAAGCGCTGGCCCTTCACGTTGAGGTAGAGCTTGTCACGCTCAAAGCCGCTGAAGGAGAAGCCCTGCTCGAAGAGCTTGCCCATATGGTCGGTCTGGTACTGCTGATTGCCCGTTTCTTCGATTTCCACTGACGACGCCAGCACGTGGCGCCAGAAGAGGCTTCACGTGTCTTTGAGAGATTTTCCGGAGACGAAGCCGTTGGGTGCGTGTATGTCCTGCCAGCCATCGTTGTCAAGGTCGACGAAGCCACCACCCCAGGCCCAACCGGCCGACAGGGGACCGACGGTGGCACTCACTTCCTCGTAGGTGCCATCGCCAAGGTTGCGGAAGATGGAGTTGCCGGCAGCAAGCTTACCGAGTACCCGCGTTGCATCCACTTCGCTCGACTCTTGCGGAAACAGCCGCTTGAGGATCCGCTTGCCGGCGGTGGAGGACATGTTGGTGACGTGGAGATCGACATGCCCGTCGTTGTTGTAGTCACCGAGGGACACGCCCATGCCATTTCCGGGATCGAGCAGACCCAGCTCGCCGGCGGCGTCGGTGAAGTGGTCGCCCTGATTCAGATAGAGAGCGTTCTGGCCGAAGTCGTTGGCCACATACAGGTCCTGACGGTCATCGCCATCGAAGTCGCCGAAGTGAGCTGCATAGGACCAGCGGCTGTCGGCGACACCCCACTTCCGAGCCCGTTCGAGGAAGCTGCCATCGCCCTGGTTGACGAAGAGCAGGTTGGCCGTGCCGTTGGTCGCCTGCGACCATGAATCAGGCATGACGACGCCGTACTTATTGTAGGATGCCACGTAGATGTCGGGGTATCCATCGCCGTTCACATCGGCAGTGACGGCACTGTATCCCTGGGCGAACCGGTCGACACCCGCCATCAGGGAGACGTCACGGAATTCGAGGCTGCCATCGGGTACCAAACGGTTCTCGAACAGCATCTGGTGGCCGGTGGAAGCGAGGAACAGGTCGCTGTCGCCATCGTTGTCGACGTCGACGAACAGCGGTGCCGTGGCGGTGGGTGTGATCTGTACACCCACGTGGGCAGCCACTTCGGTGAAGGTGCCGTCGCCCTGATTCAGATAGAGGAAGTTACCGCCATGGCCGGTGGTGAAGGCATCGAGCCGACCATCCATATCGACATCACCCAACGCTACGCCGTGGGCAATGAAGCTGGGATTGCCAGGTGTGCCGAAAGGTGGGGCCGCCTGGTAGACACCGGCCGGCAGCGACACTTCACTGAATAGATCGACGCGTGCCGTACGGATCGTCAGCTTGCTCAGCTCGAGGTGATCGATGTGCCACCGTCCATCGGTCTGATCGGCTCCCAGGTGGGCCTTGGCTTCCACCCACGTGCGCTGGTCGGCAGGGGTGCGCCCGACGATGGCGATGGCGATCAGGGCCTCGGCTCGCGGACTGTCCACTCCCTCGAAGTCGGCTGATTTCACCTTGAGACGGACATCTTCGATGCTTGCATGAGCGCCGAGCAGATCCTGCCAGCTGGCGAGAAAAGCGCGCCGGCCCACCGAGGCCGTGGGGATTGGCGCCTCGAGGTGTTCGACCCATCTGGACTGAGGCGCGGAACGATCGCTGAGGCCAGGCCAGGGCGTGGCCGACAGCCCGGCGCCGAAATGCGTGGCGATGGCCGTCATGTCCCGATCCCGCATGGACAGGGACAAGTCGTGGAGCTGGTTGGCCAGCCCCTCTGACAGATCCTCCACTCGTTCGACTTCTGTCTGATCGATGGAGGAGGCGTATGCTGGGTCCGGTAAGCCCGCCAGAGGAAGTACGACGGTGAGGCAGAGAAGGAGGCGTTGCAGGATCATCAGAGGAATGGCGTTTCGTGACGGTTGGATTGGTGGCACAGGAGGCGGTACGACCTACACAATCTTCGGGGTTTGGCACAAACGCGCAACTCTCGTGCCGCCTCTGCGGGTATCTTTGCGCTGGCCAGCCGGCCGGAATAGCCTTCTGTCGCAACATTCAACATCTGGAGCGTCGATGACCGAACGCAGGAATGTCGTGCTGATACTGGCCGATCAGCTGCGGGCCGACTGTGTCGGCTGTTACGGCAATCACATCATCCGTACGCCCCACATCGATGCCCTTGCCGCTTCGGGGGTACGCTTCGCCCAGACATTCTCCCAGCACCCGCAATGCGTTCCCAGCCGTGCGGCACTCATGACGGGTCGGTACCCGCATGTGAATGGGGCGGTGTCGAACAACACGGCGATGGCGGACACGGAAGCCACTCTCGGCGAGTTGTTCCGTGCTGCCGGTTACCGCAGTATCGGCGTGGGTAAGCTGTATCTGTTCCCGCACAAAGAGGCAGCTGCCTTTAACGAGACGATGCAGTCCGGTGGTCAGAACTCGGACGCGACGACGCCTGACTGCCTGCACCAGGACTACAAAAGTTGGCTGCAGGAGAATGGCTACTGGCAGGTAGCGCAGGAGGCGTACGCCATTCACGGAACCGATGCCTACTGGGACGACTTCCAGGCCAACGTCAATCCGATCCCGGCGCCGGCGTTCATCGACACCTGGGTGGGTGACCGGGCCGTCGAGTATCTCCGGGATCAGCGGGTTGGGGAGCCCTTCTTTCTGTTCGTGGGGCTGCCCAACCCCCACACACCCTTCGACTGTCCGGAGCCCTACGCTTCGATGTACGACGCGGCCCAGATGCCCGTACCCGACACCTTCGGCCAGGATCTGGCGAACAAGCCACCCATTCACCAGGCCTTCAAGCGCGAGGGCCGGCAGGTTGACTACGAACAGTTGAACGAGACGAAGCTGCGTCAGGCGATGGCCTACTATTATGGGGCTGTCACCCTGGTAGACGATCAGGTAGGCAAGATCGTCGCCGCCCTCGAGTCACGGGGATGGCTCGACGACAGTGTCATCGCCTTCTGCTCCGATCACGGCGAACTCCTCGGACACTTCGGCATGTTGACCAAGAGCACAGAAAAGTACCCCATGCTCTACGACGTCGGGCTGCGCGTGCCCCTCATCGTGCGGTCTCCGGGAGGTCAGGCAGGACTCGTCATCGACGATCCCGTTGAGCTGATCGACCTGAGTCCGACCCTGCTCGAGAGTGCCGGTCTCGATGTGGCTGAGCAGATCCAGGGCCGCAGCCTCGTGGCCGCTCTGCGTGGTGGCCCTCCCCCGGACCGCAGGTATGTCTTTGCCGAGAGTGGTGAGGTCAGGATGATCCGGGGTGAACGCTACAAGCTGGTCGACTATCCCGGTCAGGCATGTGGTGAGTTATACGACGTAGTGGCCGATCCGGAGGAGATGGACAACCTCTACGATGATGAGCGACACCGCGACCTCCGAGAGAGACTGACCCGTGACCTGGCTGAGCACCTGATCTCCATGGAGACGCCGAGGCGTCGTCCTCGATGAGTCAGCGTCGCAGCCGAACCGTCCGCTAGCGGACGTCACCGGCGGCGTACTGGGCCAGGGCGAAGATCACGAGGTTGGCGCCGAACTGAAGTGATCGCTGGCGTCCCACCGCTTCGGACGTAGACCAGGCGAAGCTGATGTTGAGGTCGGAGAAAACGACAGCGACCCGTCCCCGGTATTCGAGCTGTTCCAGCTCCGTGACCCGGGCGTTCGCCAGGCGCCCGCCGGCGGTGCCGCTCATCGGCGGTCCGGCGGGGAACTGGAAATAGGATCGGTACAGGGGATGGTTCCGAGCCACGGGCCGCCAGTTTCTGCCAGCCCTTTCCAGGACCTGCGGATCGGCGATCAGGGCCTTCAGCTGCCGGTCGAAGGGTGTACCGGACTGACCTACGTCACGGGCGGTGTCGAAGAAGGCCAGGGAGCGGACATCCTCGGCGAACAGCAACCCACCGCCGCGCAGGTAAGCGCCCAGCCTTTTCTTCTGTGTGTCGTTGGGATTCAGCGTGGCGCGATTGCCGGTGAGCATCACCAGCAGGGCCCCCTCGAAGGAGAAACTGCCGAGATCGTGCTCCTCGCTGACGAAGCGCGTATCGGCCACCTCGACATCGCTGTCGAGAAAGGCAGCCAGTTCGGGAAGGGCGGCGCTGAAGTGGTCGGTTCCCTCGGCCATCCTGGCGTACTTCAGCGCCACGAGTCGGTGCACGCCGGCCGTGTGACGCGGCTGGCGTTCCGGCTCGATGGTCGGCAGCTCGACGCGGGTATCGGTGACGAGGGAATCCGGAGGCTGAGCGGTCGCCAGCGCGACCAAGCTGAGCAGCGCGAAGGGGATCAGACCATGCGGACGAATCGTCATGGACGAGGCACGATGGCGGGTTGCGCGGTCGTCCAACTCTAGCGCAGCAACAACAGGCTGCGCGTGAGGGTATGGTCACCGGCCTGCAACCGGTAGTAGTAGACACCGCTGGCCAGCGGCTCGCCGGCCGCGTCAGCGCCGTCCCACAGCACCCGGTACGATCCGGCGGTCCGTTCGCCCTGGCTCAGACGTAGCACTTCCCGCCCGAGCACGTCGTGAATCTTCAAGCTGATCCGGGTATCCACCGGCAGCTGGAACTCGATGACGGTGCCGCTGTTGAAGGGGTTCGGGTAGTTCTGCCCGAGGGCAAAGTCCTCCGGGACCGGCGCCAGTCGTTCCTCGAGCACCACTGATTGCACGCTGCGGCCGGGCAACAGTCCGGCCAGCGTGTTGTCGGTATCGTCGTCGTCGTCGAGGAACCAGATGAAGTGCTGCAGGACCTGCTCTGGCGGATGATCGAACCAGGCCGACAGATCGACTGGCTCCCCATCGATCACCGTGGTGGCGGGTTGATCGCTGAAGTCGTGGCGCACGTCCTGGTAGAAATCGTCGAAGTCCCCGGCGAGCCCAGCCACGCCGGTGCCATCCTCCTCTTCCAGATCCACGGCCAGGTCGCTGAACTCTGTCACGGCGTCGGAGAACTCAGCCAGCGCGTCTTCCATGTCATCACCCAGTTTCGCTACGTCATCGACCCCTTCCGGACTCAGGCGCAGGAAGTCGGGATTCGAGACCTCCAGGGCGAGGGCGACATCGAGCGGCGTCTCGGTGTCGGTGAGGTCGAGCTCGTTGGGGTCGAGGTCGAGCTCGAGAGATTCTTCAACACGCTCGAGGGTTTCACCACCAGCCTCGGCCAGAGCCGCGGCGGCGGTGGCCAGAGCGCCGATGATATCCAGACCCGTATCCAGTGTGGCACCGGTCAGCGGCAGAGGCACGACGTCATCGTCGATCTCGATGTCGAAAGGGAGGCCGTCGTCATCGAGCTTGTCGAGTACGAGGAAGACCAGGTCGGCATCCTCGCGGGCGCGGTCGAGATCCTGCTCGATGCTGTCAACTGTGGCCGAGTAGTCGAAGTCCTCGGTGTCAAAGCGGTCGACGATGCCGATGATGTCGCCATCCACCGTCAACTCGATAACGTCCAGCAGGTCCTGATGATTCTCGGTGACAAGGAAGTACGTGCGCACGATGGCCAGGCCGGCGTACGCCTCGCTATCGGTATCGTCCTGGCTGATGCGCGTCTCGTACAGCTCACGCATGACGGTCATGTGATCGTCCATCTCGTCCCGCGGGACCCAGGTGTTGACGACGAGATCGACGCCGAGCACCTGCAGCATAGCCGCAGACATGCCCTCCGGGAAGTAGCCGCGCAGTGTCTCCTCGTCCGGACTTGATGAGCTCCAGAACTCGATGAGCATAACATCGACAGAACCACTGAGACCCATGGCACCGGCGGTCAGCAGGATCCACGTCCAGCCCCGGATCTGCGCCTTCTCGGTTCGTGCACGGTAGAAGGCGGCTTCCTCACTGCCTTCTTCGAACAGGTCGGCAGTGGTCTCGTGATCGTCGGCGTTGCTGAACTCGACGACCGACATCCGACTGAGGACGAAGGCGATCTGCAACAGGTTGTCATCGAGAAAGGCACCCGCCGTGCGGTTTTCGATCAGTGCAATGGGGCGCACTGTGCGAGAGCCGACGGCAAAGGTGCGACCGCCGAGAATGTCATCGACATCGGCGAGCGTCGCGCGCGATTCTCCCGTGTCGAGGGTGACGCCCAGGGGACTGCTGTCGAAGGCAGCTTCGAGGGCCAGGTAGGAAGAGTCCAGATGGCTCACGGCGGTACGCATGGCGTCGATGGCCGCCTGGTTGTCCTCGGTCGATGTCGCGATGTCGAGCCAGTCCAGGGCATCACCCCAGGACTCCACCGCCGCCTCGAGCTCGGAGAGGGCATCACCCAGCGACCGTCCGGAGTCCTGGCCGTCCTCGATCAGCTCCTCCAGATCGTCAAAGTCAGAGCGCGCGATCGTCACGACTTCGTCAAACCGCTGGCTGTCGCTCTCGATCCGGACGGTGACCTCGAAGGGAGCGTCGCTGGCGCGCAGGTCCTCGGCCAGATCAGCAATCTCGCCACCTTCAACGTCGAGGACCTCGCCGAAGTCGCCGAGGGCGTCACCGATGTCGTCGCCGGCGCTGTCGATACGTGCCTCGACATCGTCGTCCAGGTCATTGTCGTCCAAGGCATCGTTCAGGGCCTCGTCGATGTCTCTGGCGGCATCAGAGATCTGCTCCACCGTACGGTCCGCCTCCTGCTGAATGCGGGCGAGCTTGACCAGGATCAGCGACATCTGCGCCGCGTCGACGTCAGCACCGGCATCCAGCTGAGCCTGCAAGGCCTCTTCCTGCACGTCGAGGTAGGTCTCATAGGCGTCCGTTCTCGCCGTCTGGAAAACCAGGTCCGCCTCGTCATCCTGCGCCCACACCGTCACCGATGTGGCGACGAGCAGCATCGTCAGTGACACGATCTCAATTCGTTTCATTTCTCGTCCTTTGCCATTCACAGGTACAGTCGAAACCTCAGAGAGTGGATGCGGCCGCCGCGATGGGTCGATGCCGACGCCTGCGGGTCGGGGTCAGCGTCACGATCCCGGAGGCGGCCGGCGTACTGGGTGATTTCGTATTCCAGTTCCATCGACGACGACAACCGCAGCCACGGCGCCAGGGCCAGCCGGAACAGATGCAGGTCGTAAGCCGCCACCCGGTCGACGGGGGTGACGATCAGGCCGAACTCCATCTGCGCGTCGGCCGTCGTGTGACCACGATAGCGCGAGCGCAGGGCCAGGCCGCTGAGGGCAGCGCCGAAAGTTCGGCAGCGCAACTCTACCCCAGTATCGACGGCCCATGTTGTCAGATCGCCAGTCAGAGAAAAAGTACCGCCGTGAGAGATGGGCAGAGTCCTGAGGCTGTAGCCGAGGACCGGCGTGCTGCCCACGCCCTCGGCCGTCAGTTCCGAGCGGGCCCAGGTGATGGCACCCTCGTACCGAAGGTGGGCCGAAACGTCCCGCGTGCCCCGCAGGGAGACATCTGCCCCGCGCTGATCGGCCCGGCCGCGGCCCAGCTCGATGATATCGAGCAGAACGCCGCTGTCCGACCGCGGGACATCCCGCTGGCGTGCCAGAGAGGACGCGTGGCGTGCGGTGAAACCCGCCTCTCCCCGCAGGCGGGTCGCGGATCCCAGACGCTGCTCGACACCGATGACAAGGCGGTTCTCGCGGGTGTCCTGATCGACGTCGGTCCGACGTGGACCGCGCAGCTCCTGTCTCGAACCGTCATTCACGTGATCGATGACGGCATTCGGTGTGCGCCGCCGCCAACTCCCCTGCACGCCAAGCCGGTGGTGTTCGTCCAACTCGATAGACCAGCCCATGTCAACACCCAGGCTCTCCTGATCCCAGGTGTAGGTCAGCTCGTCGCCGAGGGTCGGTTCCAGCAGGTCCCAGAAGTAACGATTCATGCGGCTGTCGGTAGCCGACGTGTGGAAGTCGTACAAGTTGACGGCCTGATCGCCACCCCGCTCCCGGCCCCAGCGCAGCCCGGCGGTGAGGCGGTGGCTGGAGCCATGGCGGCGGTAGGCCAGGCCACCCACGGAGCGGTCGGTGGCCAGCGCCCCGGACCAGTCTCGGCCGCGTCCCTGACCCGAGAAGCCTCCGCCGCCGGCCGCGGTCTCCACCTGCAGCCACTGGTTGGCAGCCCCGGGGAACGGCAGGATGGCCGTCATCCGCACCTGGCGTGTGGACAGATCTGCCGTCTTGGCGCCATCGACGTACCGGCGCAGCAGGTCCTCGTCGTCGAAGGCGACGAGGATCGACGGCATCGGGAGAGGCTGCCAGGGATCACTCAGAGAGGTGCGGGCGCCGCTGTGGTCGATGCCGAGCCAGGGCAGCAGCGAACTCTCGAGAGTGTCGGCATTCCCCGTGCCGGCGCTGCAACAGGTGAGGCTCAGAAGGGCGATCAGGGCACGTCGGCTCATGCCGGGAATGTAGTACGATTCGGTGGATGCGCGACAGGAAATCAGGAATGGCCGCCAGCGCGGGTCGACAAGCAGAGGATCAGGCCTTTTCGTGTGGGCATGAAGATCACCTCCATCGAGCCGACGATCGTCAGCGTACCGTACCGTCATCGCGAGACCAGCTCACGCGTTCAGCGTGACGGTGTCACCGCGGTTGTGGTCAGGATTACAACCGATGACGGACAGGTCGGCTGGGGAGAGAGTTGCCCGGGGCCGAATGTGGAGAGCGTGTATGAGGCCGTACGCTCAGCGATCCCGCTATTCGTCGGCCGCGATCCCTGGGAAAGGGAAGCCGTCGCCGGAGACTTCTACGGGGCTGCCCACTGGTACCATCGTGAGATGACGGGAAACTTCGCTTTTGCCGGCATCGACATGGCCCTCAACGATCTGTGCGGCAAGGCGGCCGGCCAGCCCCTGTACAATCTGTACGGCGGCCTGCGGCGGGATACCGTCGACTACTTCTGCTATCTCGCCTACGGGTCTCCCGAGGACGTCGCCGCCCAGGCAAAGGCCGGCGTCGACGCCGGCTACACTGTCTTCTACATCAAGGTCGGCATCGACTTCGCGTCCGAGTGCGAGATCGTCGCCGCCCTGCGTCAGGCGATCGGACCGGCGCGCAAGATCCGCATCGATGCCAACGGCTCGTGGACGGTCAACGAGGCGATCCGTAACCTGGCTGAGTTTGACCGCTACCGCATCGACTTCGCCGAACAGCCTGTCTGGCCCGAGCCCGTGGAGAACATGATCGAGGTGAGATCACGTCAGCCCGTGGCCATCTGTGCCAACGAAGGCCTGTGGCGTGTCTGTGATGTACACGAGGTCATCAGACGTCGTGCCGCCGATACCTTGTGTCTGAGCAGCAACTGGGTGGGCACGCTGGCCCAGTTCCACCGCCTCAGCTGGTCGGCTCATCGGGAAGGGTTGACCGTCTGCCGCCATACCCACGGCGAGCTGGGTCTCATGGCGGCGGCGTCGCACCACATATGTCTCGCCCTGCCAAATCTGGTCGACGGCAATCAGCAGGTGGCGGCCATGATGGCGGATGACATCATCCGGCAGCCGTTGCCGACGGCCACCGGTCCGACCTGGGGTATTCCTGACGGTGTCGGTCTGGGCGTCGATGTCGACGAGGACAAGGTCCAGCAGTACCACGAACTGTACCGGGAGCGGGGTCAGTTCCTGCCGTATCAGCCGGAGATGTTCGCATCGTACTCACCTTCCACCTCTACAACGGAACATCACGCCTCATGAGCACAGTCACGATCAAAGATGTACAGGTCATCCTGACGCAGCCCGCCGGTTCGCGGCTCGTCATCGTCAAGCTCATCACCTCCGAGCCCGGTCTGTACGGCCTCGGTTGTGCCACCTTTACGCAGCGGTTCAACGCCGTGCACACGGCCATCGAGCGACACCTGAAGCCTTTCCTCATCGGCAGAGACGTAGATCGCATCGAAGAGATCTACCAGATGTCCTGCGTACACAGCTACTGGCGCAACGGGCCCGTGCTGAACAACGCCATCTCGGGTGTGGACCAGGCGCTGTGGGACATCAAGGGCAAGCGCGCCGGCATGCCCGTGTACCAACTGCTCGGCGGCAAGTGTCGGGAGGCAGCAGCCTGTTACGCCCACGCTGGGGGATCGACGAAGGAGGAGATCGTCGATTCCATCCGCGGCTTCATGGAGCAGGGCTACCAGTACATCCGTGTGCAGCAGGGCGGCTATGGCGGCAAGGAGTCGAAGCAGCCGCGGCCGGAGGGAGCACAGCCCGGCGCCTACTTCGATCCTCGCGGTTATGTCCGAGCCCACCTCGAGGTCTTCGAGCATGTGCGTGACGAGCTCGGCTTCGAAGTCGAGCTGCTGCACGATATCCACGAGCGACTGGTGCCGATCAATGCCGTGCAGTTCGCCAAGGACATGGAGCGGTTCAAGCTGTTCTTCCTGGAGGATCCGCTGGCGCCGGAGGATATCGACTGGTTCCACAACATCCGCTCCCAGTGCGCCACGCCCATCGCCATGGGTGAGCTGTTCAACCACCCACGCGAGTGGCAGCCGCTGATCGAGGGCCGCCTGATCGACTTCATCCGTATGCACGTGTCGCAGATGGGCGGTATCACGCCGGCCAAACACGTGGCGGCCTTCGCCAAGATGTACGGCATCCGCACCGCCTGGCACGGCCCGGGGGACACCTCGCCGGTAGGCCACGCCGCCAACATGCACCTGGATCTCTGGGCCCCCAACTTCGGGGTGCAGGAGTGGTGTCGGTTCAATGAGCTGTGTTACGAGATCTTCCCCGGGCTTCCAGAAGTGCACGACGGCTACATGTACCCCAATGACCAGCCGGGCCTCGGCATCGACATCAACGAGGAGCTGGCCGCAAAATACCCCTGCCAGGACACCATCGAGGAGTGGACGCAGACACGGTTGCCCGACGGCAGCCCGACGCGACCGTGACGGCGAGTATGGAGAGAGTCCGAACGGCTGTGATCGGTGCCGGGTCTATGGGCGGATTGCATCTCCGCTGTCTGGCGCAAATCCTTGAGGCGCAGGTCGTAGCCGTCGTCGATCCACATCTGCCTGCGGCCGAGAAGGCCGCCGAGGCAGAGGGAGTCCGTGCCTTCGCCGACGTGGCCGACATGCTGTCAGCCGTGGCTCCCCAGTACGTCGTGGTGGCATCACCGCCGCGATTTCACGCAGAGCAGTGTATCGCCGCCTTCCAGGCCGGGGCCCACGTGCTGTGTGAGAAACCGTTGTGCATGAGTGTGGCCGAGGCGGAGGCCATGGCGGCGGCGGCGACGTCGGCACAGCGGCGGTTCACGATGGGGCTGCAGATCCGGCAGTCGCCGGTGGAGCAGGCCGTGCACGAGTACATCGCCGATGGACACCTCGGCCAGGTCTACCACACCCGCGTCTGGGGTGGGCACAACATGCACTACCCCGGGGGGCGGTTCTTCCACCGCGCCGACATGTCGCTCGGCGGCGTCATTGCGGCCACCACAGTACACCACATCGACGCGGTGTACTGGCTCATCGGGGCGCCGAGGCCGTTGACGGTCAGCGCCTCGACCTTCCGTCGAATCGACAGGATGCCCGATCCGCCCATCCACTTCGAGGGGGACGTATCCGAGGTGACGGTGGAGGACTTCAGTCACGCCCACGCACGCTTCGCCGATGGCTCGTCCATGTCGATCGAGGGCAACTGGCTGCAGCATCCCCGGGAGCGCAACTGGGGCTGGGAAATCCACGGGACGCTGGGTGTTGTGCAGAGTGTGGAGCCCTACGTGGCGCTGGATCGTCAGCAGGAGGTCACGCCGGTGGATCTGGTGATCGGTGAGGAGCCCGAAAACCGCACCCAGGCCGAACATGTGGCTTTCATCGATGTCATCCGCGGTCGATCGTCGACGGTGGTGACCTGGGATGAGGCCATCAGCGTGCAGCGACTGGTGAACGGGATCTACGAATCGGCGGAGGCGGGGGCCGAAGTCCGGCTCTGAAACTCAGAATCGCAGACGGGCGCTGACCCTGCCCGGGGTGGGTGTGACCGTCAACTTTTCGCCACGTGGTGCTCCCGTGACGCTGCCGACGGCGATGCCCACCGCGGCGCCCATCAGCACATCCGACAGGTAGTGGCGGTTGCCCTCCATGCGGCCCACGCCGGTAACGGCGGCCAGCACGTAGAGCGGCATCGAAGGCTGCGGACCGTAGCGCTGTTGTACGTAGCGGGCCATGGCAAAGGTGCTGGCCGTGTGCCCCGACGGGAAGGACAGTCGGTTGGATCGATCCGGCCGACGCCGGCGAACCCCGAGCTTGATGGGGGCCACGATCATCTGCGTGAGTGCCAGGGTTCGCGTCAGGCCGTGGCCGTCGCCTACTGACGCCACCCGGCGACCACTCCTGCACGGTAAGGTCTTGCCCTGGACCAGGTGCTTGTCCCACAAGGAAACCACTTAACCACTTTACCTGGGGATGGGACCACGGGGGTCACGGCCTTGGCCATCGCCCTGCTGCGTGTCGTCGACCCGCGCAACGAATCGGAGACCCTGGCCGACTTCGGCGTGGGTTATCTGTTCCTGGCGCCCATCGAGGTCGGGCTGCTGACGACGGTGCCGGTGCTGCTCGCCCACGGGCACGGGGGTGGCTGGCAGCGGTGATGCTCGGCGGGGCTGTGGGGCTGATTGCGGCGACGATATGGCGGCGCGATGGAGGCACGGCGGCTGGGGGTTCCTAGCTCAGGAGCTGTCGCTAGCTCCACTCGAGAATGACCTTGCCGGTCTCACCCGCATCGAAGACCGAGAAGGCCTCCTTAGCCTCGTCGATTCCGAAGCGGTGGGTGACGATGTCGTCCAGGCGTACCGGCGTCCGTCGCAGGAACTCGACCGCCTCGAAGTAGGATGCCATGGAGAAGACCGAGTTGCCGCGCAGTGTCAGGTCCTTCTGCAGTACGTCGCCCATGTCGACCTGAATGTCGGGGGTACCCCCGCCAACGTACACGGCCGTGGCTCCGCGGCCGGCAACTGTCGCAGCCTGGCGTCGGGCCACGGCACTGCCAGAGCACTCCAACACGCCCGAGGCGCCTCGGCCCCGAGTGTGGTCGAGGATCGCTTCGACAGGATCCTCGCCACTGGCGTCGATGATGAGTCCGTCGCCAACCACCGAGCGACCCAGCGCCACGCGGTACGGGTGCACGTCGACACCGATGCCGTGGAATCCCATGCCGATTCCGAGCAGCAATCCCGCCATGCCTACCGGTCCCAGGCCGAACACGACCAGGACATCGGCGCCCTTGTTGGGGATCTTGCGCAGCGCCGAGAAGGACGTGCCTGCCGTGCAGGCCAACTGCGTGGCTGTGACGAAGGAAATCTCGTCGGGCAGGGGCATGCAGTAGCGCGCATCGGTCCGCATGAAGTCGGCGTGTGAGCCGTCCTGCGTGCGGCCGAAGGCGCCACGCACATCATCACAGAAGGCGGCGTTGCCCGAGCGGCAGTCGGGGCAGAGGCCGCAGCCGGTGCGATGGTAGACGCAGACCCGGTCACCGACGGCCAGACCGTCGACATGCGGGCCCAGTTCAGCGATCACGCCCACAGGCTCGTGGCCCGATATCATCCCATCCCGGTCCTGAGCCCACTGACGGCTGCTGTGGTACTTGTGGAGGTCACTCCCACACAGGCCTGCGACCTTCATCTCGACGATGACCTCGCCCGGTCCGGCGGCCGGAGTGGCGAAGTCGCGCACCTCGACCTGGCTGTCACCGAGATAGACGACGCCCTTCATAGGCCGGCAGACCGCGAAAGAATCCCCATGTAGCGCACGATCCTGCTCCTCCTTCCGCTTCGACTGATGACCCACCGCCGCAAATCAAGTGAATGTGCACGGAGCCGGCACTTGGCAGCGCTCCTCGCCTGCCGTACCGTCGCTGCGCCACCGAAAGCGGAAATCATATGGCAGATCCAGAGCCCCGGCTTTTTCAGCACACCTTTCTAGAAGAGATGATGCGGGCGATTCTCAGTCGCCTCGATGTGCCCCCTGACGAATGCGCCACCGTAGTAGGAACCCTCATGGAAGCGACACTGTCCGGGTACGACTCGCACGGTGTGATGCGCATTCCCATGTACGTCAACGGCATTCGTAATGGCCACATGATCCCCGGCGCCTCCATGAAACACCTCCAGGAAACGCCGGCCAGCCTCCATCTGGATGCCCGCTTTGCCCTGGGACCGGTAAGCGCCGCCGAAGCCGTCCGCCTGGCCTCGACCAAGGCCGGGGAGATGGGCATAGGCTGTGTCAGCGTTGTCAATGCCAATGACATCGCCCGCCTTGGGAGCTATCTCCTCAAACCTGCTGAGGACGGCCTGGTAGCCCTGATGCTGGTCAACGACGCGGGCGGCAATCCCACTGTGGCCCCGTGGGGCGGCAGGGCCCCCTTCTTGAGCACCAACCCCCTCGCTGCGGGCATCCCGTGGCGTCCGCAAATGCCCATCCTGATCGATATCTCCTCCAGCGTCGTCTCTTTGGGCAAGCTGAAAATGCTGGCCGCCCGCGGCGCATCCCCGCCCGACGGATGGGTTATAGACGAAGCGGGAGAAGCCCTGATCGATCTGGGCGCCATCCTCACGGTCCCCCGGAAAGGCGCCCTGTTGCCGCTGGGCAGCCCGAGCGTCGGCCACAAGGGATTTGCGCTCTCGCGGTTGGTCGACATCCTCGCCGGCGGGCTCAGCGGGGCCGGCTGCAGTACGGGCGAGGAAACCGGCAGGGATCAGAACGGCTTCTTCACACTGGCGATTGATCCGGACAAATTCATCTCTCGCGCCCAGTTTACCCGGCACGTCGACGCCCTGGTCACAAGAATAAAGAACAGCCCCAGAGCCTCAGACGTCGACGAGATCCTGATCCCCGGAGAGCGCGCCTATCGCCAGCGGCAGGAGCGCGCTCTCAGTGGTATCCCCGTCGACGGGCAAACCTGTAGTGCCATTGGCGAAATCCTGCGCGAGCTCGGCCTTCACGAGAAGTACCCCCTGCAATAGGCCCTCGTTACGAACCGCCGCACGAACGGTTGTCCCTGGCGACGGCACGGCGGCAGGTCGACGCCACCCGGAGGACGGGGTAGGTTTCGTCCCACCAACCACCAGGAGCCATCGCCCATGCTGCAGGCCGTCACCGAACTGACCTACACCATCCTCCTCGTCGACGATCTGGAGACGATGAAGGCGTTCTATCGCGAGCTGTTTCCCTTCGAGGTACGGGGCGAAGGGGACACGGGACTGAGCTTCAACCCCGCCAACGACACCCTGTTCTCCCTGCGCCTGCGAACCCGCGATTACGACGGCAAGGGATCGCGCCTGGAGGCCCCGGGCGTGCAGCTCGCCTTCCGTGTCGAGCCCCATCAGGTCGACGAGTGCTACCAGGTGCTCCTCGACCGCGGTGTCGAGATCGCCGAGCCCCCTACCGATCAGCCCCGTCGTCACCGCACCCTCTACTTCTACGATCCCGAGCACAATCTGCTCGAGATCTATGCCGAGATCTAGGAGACACCATGTGCGTAGGGGTCCAGGGCATCGGCACCTCGAAGCACGAGCTGCAGTTTCTCACGCATCACGGCGTCACCCACAGGAACGTCGCTGACAGGAAAACGCCACTACACGCTCGTGAGCGCAGTCTTCACACCGCACCCGCAGGAACCCGTGCGCCAGAACAGCGGTTAGTGAGGATAAGGCGTTGCGACTCGCAGACCTGACGGGCAATTCGCACGGGAACGCGATAGCGGCGGAAGGCGTGGTAGTCGAATATGGGGTCAGCTGTCGGCATGTCTCTCATCCCGGTGACTCAACCAGATGTGCGTCCTCAGGACCGGTGTTTCGTGCGGGCGATGATGTGGTCCTGCAGCTCGCGGTTGAGCAGCTTGAACTTCTGTGAGTACCCGGCCACTCGCACGGGAATGTTGCCGTACGTCTCCGGGTCCTGTTGCGCCTGCAGCAGACGCTCCACCGTGGTGATGTTCCACTGCATCTGGCCAACCCCCAGCTCGATGGCGCTGCAGATGAGCTGCAGCAGCCGGCACACGCCCGCCTCACCCTCGACCACCGCGGGGTCGAGTTCGAGAATCGCGGCCGATGCCCCGGCGGCGCGTTCGTGGGGCATGCGCGAGATTGACTTGATGAGAGCCGTCACTCCCTGTTCGTCGCGGCCCTGGTGGGCGGAGAGTGAGTAGGCCAGGGGTTCTCCCGCCCGTCTGCCGTCCGGCGTCGCGCCCACCACTTTGCCGAAAGGGATATTGAGGTGGAATGAGAACAGGTGTACATGGTAGCGCCCGCCCACAGGGCTGCGCATTCGGTCCATCAGGTCGATGAAGTCGTCGTTGAGTTGCCGGGCCAGCTCATCCACGGCGGGACTGTCATTGCCGTACTTGGGCGCCTGTCGGCGCAGCTGTTGTCGCAGCGCGGCGTGACCTTCGAAGTCGACCCGCAGGGCCTGCAGCAACCGATTCGCATCGACGACACCCTCCTCGAAGACCAGCTGCCGCAGAGCGCACATGGCGTCAGCTGTGGTCGGCGTACCCATGAAGCAGACCGAGTGGTAGTCGTAGCGCGCGCCGCCGTCGGTAATCTCGCGACCGCGTCCAATGCAGTCGTCGGTCAGCACCGACCAGCACGGCAGGGGACCGCGCTCTCTCTGCGCGAGCTCTCCCCGGTTGCAGTGGTAGACCATCCGTCGGGCGAAGTATTCGACCTGCCGGTCATAAGCGGCCCGGAATGCCTCGAAGTCGGTGAACTCCGTCAGTCTTCCGGTGGCCGGTCCCAGTTGTTCTCCGGAGCGCGGGTCCACGCCGTCGAAGAGCGCCAGCTCCAGGCACTTGGTCGAGTTGAACCACCCCGACACGGCACGCGGGTTCGTCTTGCCGGGAATCGTCAGTTCGATGCAGCCTATGGGGGCGTAGTCGCGGGCGTCCTCCAGACGGATGCCGCGCTCGGTGAGAGAGGGGATGAAGCAGTCGTCGTTGAACATGAAAGGGATGCCGCCGCCCCGGGCGATGAGGCGGGCCGCGAACTCGAGGAACTCCTTCGGACTGTCGCGACGGACACGCAGGGAAAGATCGCGCACGAAGTCGACATCGCCGCTGGCCTCCAGGATGACGAAGCTCAGGTCGTTGACCGCCTCATTGCCCTCACCATCGACGCCGCCCAGAGTGATGGCCTGCACGTCGTAGTCCAGGTAGAGCTTGCAGGCCAGTTCGGCCATGATCGCCTTCGCCTCCTCACGCGTGAGAAGACCGGCATCCAGGTCCTGCTGGTAGTAGGGGTGGAGGATCTGGTCCAGGCGACCCAGCGAGTTGGCGTTGATTCCATCCTCGCCGCAGGTCAGCACATGGGCCAGCCACAATGACTGGGTGGCCTCAAAGAAGGTCCGTGCGCCTGCGGCCGGCACCCGTGAGCAGGTGGCGGCCATGTGCTCCAGGCGCTGGCGCTCGTGAGGAACCGTCGTCGCCCAGGCTAGCTCCCGTGCCCGCTCGGCATACCGCTCCCCCAGCAGGATGCCGGCATCGCAGATGCTCAGCCCGGCGCGCCAGAAATTCTCCTGGCGTGGAAAGTCGGGATCGGTCAGATCGGCGGCTTCCAGCTGCGCTTCGATCTCCCGGCGTATGCCGGCAAACCCCAGGCGCAACACCTTGGCGTAGTCCCGGATTGAATGATTCTCGATCCAGCCGCTGGCCTGGTAGACGGTGCAGGTCTCCGGCGTCGACGTCCCGGACGCATGTCCCCGGAGACTCTCGGGGGTCAATTCACCAATGTCGGTGTGAGGCTCGCCCGAGGCCGTCCAGACGTGTACGGCCTGACGGACGGACTCGATCTCGTCGATGGCTACACCCAGTTCGCCGATCCGCCCCAGGGCGCCCTCGTCGGGTTCCGCCTGGAAGCCGAATCCCACGCCACCCGGACTGGCGACAAGGTGTTCGCCCGCCAGGGTCCAGTTCGACGGGATGTCGATCTCGGCCAGCTGGACCAGCTCGTGCAGGAAGCGAGCCCGAACCTGGACGCGGGAACGCCCTTCGCCCTGAGCGCGCCACAAGGCCACGTCCCGCAGGAACGGATTCGGCGTGGCGACGAAGGAACCGCCGCGAGCCATCACTTCGTCCCGCAGAGATTCAAGACGGGAGGGTGTGATCGATTCGATAGCCAGGGACATGAGGTTTCTCCTGGGTGGGTCAGGGACTACACTGCATAGGCGCCACAGTCCACTACAGCGGATCGGGCGGCGAGCACATTCGCCGCGGGCGTGTAGCGGGCCAGGGCGCAGCCGCTTCCTAGAATAAAGCGTCCTCCGGCCATACCCGCTTCCAGGCACTGCCGCGCCTCTTCGTAGACCTCTTCCGGACTGCCGTTCAGAAGAGTCAGGCAGCTGAGCCCGCCCATGAGTGTGGTGGTTGCCCCGATCCGCTCCTTGGTATACCCCACGCTCATGCCACTGGTGGGATCGATGCCGTCCATGCCATCCACGCCGATGCCGGAGAAATCGTCGAGCAGGGGGTTGTAGCTGCCGCAGCAGTGTTTGTAGCAGAGCACACCCGCGTTGCGGAACTCCCGTGCCACCTCGGTGTAGGCCGGGACGCAGAAGCGCGCGTAGATCTCCGGCGAGATGACGCTGGCCGAGGCGTAGGAATCCCCGATATAGATGCAGTCGACACCGGCCCGGATGAAGGCCCTGCCCTTCTCGATGGAGATGGCGACGGCTTTGTCGATGAGGGCGCAGGCCAGTCCCGGATCATCGAGAAAGAGCAGAAGCGCCGCCTGTGGATGGCCGAGCTGCTGGACCATGAAGTTGATGGTCTGCGACGAGCACAATCCGATTGTGAACAGCCCATCGTCGTGAGCGGACCGCACGCCGGCCACGACCTCCTTCAGATATCCCTTTTCGAAGTACTCGGCGGCGTCTGGCACGCGGAGTTCATCCACATCTAGTTGGCTGCGCACGGTCGCGGCAGGCTCGAAAGGGATGAGGCCCCCGCCGCCAGCCACATCGAAGGCGCCTTCGACTTTTCCGGTCGAGCGCGACACCTGGACGAGACGCCCGTCGCGTTCCTCGACCACCTTCTCCTCGTGCCAGGCGTCTCCCGGACCCAGGGCGAAGCGCACGGCGTCCACCTTGTAGTGGCGGGCCGCATCCAGCATGAACGCCGATCCCAGGGACGGATCGGCGAGGACCTCCTCGAATCGCCGGCCACAGGCAATGGCGGCATGGTCCAGGGCGATCGTCGGCAGGAAGGGCACACGATCCGGCAGCTGGCCGCTGAGGGCGGCCCGCATTCTTTCTCTGGATGTCATGTTCGGGGGCGATTCCTCCTCTGGACAGCCGGGGTCAGATTGAAACAGATTAACCCCAATCATAATGAACATGAGAACCGAAAGGCGCTGAATGGCCAAGCTGAAGGTGGTGGGCGCACGGACGCCCAAACTGAACGGACCGGATATCGTCACGGGCCGAACGATCTACGCCGACGATGTCCAGCTGCCCGGCACTCTCCATGGGCGCATCCTGCACAGCCCGCACGGACACGCCCGTATCCGCGCGATCGACACGGCAAAGGCCAGGGCCCTGCCCGGTGTGGTCGACGTGGTGACCGCTGCCGACATACCAGACCTCTCGTTGCTGGCCAGCGATGAAGTGTGTCACGAAGGGCAGAAGGTTGCCCTTGTGGCCGCCGTCGACCCGGATATCGCCGAAGACGCGCTGGCCCTGATCAAGGTGGAGTACGAAGTGCTGCCTTCGGTCACCGACCCGGAGGCCGCCATGGCCCCGGGCGCTCCTGAGGTGATGCTGGGGGCGCCGACCGAAACGGTAGTGGACGAGAACGGCGAGCGCCTGAGCAACATCGCTTCTCGTTCGGAGATGGTGGAGGGAGATGTCGACAAGGGCTTCGCCGAGGCGGATGTCATCGTCGAGCAAGTCTACCGCATGCCCTACTTCCACCAGGTCTACATGGAGCCGAATTCGGCTACGGCACGCGTGGAGGCCAATGGGCGGATCACGGTGTGGACTTCGGGCCAGGGCTCGTTCAACATCCGCAATGCCGTGGCAGGCGCCCTCAAGCTGCCGCAGGGGCAGGTGCGGGTCATCATGGCGGAGATGGGCGGCGGCTTCGGTGCCAAGAACGGCATCTTCACCGAGGCCCATGCAGCCCTGCTGGCACAGCGCACCGGGCAGCCGGTGAAGGTGCTGATGAGCCGCGAGGAGGAGTTCCTCGACGGACGCCCGGCGCCCGGCTGCGTCGTGCGGCTGAAGACGGGGGCGAAGAAGGACGGAACACTGACGGCCGTGGAAGGACGAATGGTCTGGGACCGGGGCATCGGCGGTGGTGGTGGTGGAGTGGGCCGTCTGACCGATATCTACGAGATCGCCAACGTCAAGCTGGAGGGCCTGGTGGTGCGCACCAACAAGCCGGCGCCGGGGGCCTATCGGGCGCCGGGGGCACCGCAGGCGGCCGTGCCACGCGAGGGCAACATGGACCTGCTGGCGCGGGAGTTGGGCATGGACCCGCTGGCCATCCGGTTGAAGAACGCCTTCAAGAAAGGCGGCCGGGCCCGCGGCGGGGCGCCGCTGCCACGCGACTGGTTGCGCCAGACGCTGCGTCAGGCTGCAGCAGAAGCGAATTGGGGCAAGCGGCGGTTGAAGCCCAACCAGGGCATGGGGATCGCCTGCGGCGAGTGGCAGAACGCCGCGGGGCAGACCAATGCCTTTATCACGATGGCCGGGGACGGCTCCGTGTCCATCGTCACCGGCCAGGTGGACATCACCGGCGTGCACACCGTGATGGCGCAGATCGCCGCCGAGGAGCTGGGCGTGCCGGTGGAAAAGGTCTCGGTCTCCCTGGGCGACACCGACACGGTCCCCTTCACCGGGCTCAGCGCCGGCAGCAAGGCGGCCTATTCGGCGGGTACGGCGGCGCGGGACGCAGCGGTGGAAGCGCGGACGCAGCTGCTGAGACTTGCCGCCGAACTGCTGGAGGCGGATGTCGACGATCTGATCCTGGCCGACGAGAAGGTGCGGGTCAAGGGTCGTCGAGGCCGGTCCATCGAGCTGGCCGAACTGGCAAACAACGCCATCGGCTCGAACGATGGACCCATCAGCGGCCGTTGCGTGCTGGGACGGATCCCCACCTACGCCTCCTTCTCCGTGAACATCGCCACCGTGGAGGTGGATCCCGACACGGGACAGGTACAACTCCTCGATCTGGTGGCGGCCCAGGATGTGGGTCGGGCCCTCAACCCCATGTTGGTGGAGGGACAGATCCAGGGCGCCGCCGTGCAGGCCATGGGTTTCGGCATGATGGAGGTCCAGCGCTACGGCGCCGGTGCCCGCATGCTCAATGCCAACCTGCTCGACTACGCCATTCCCACGACCGTGGACGTGCCGAAGGTGCGCACGGTCCTGGTCGAGGACCCCTGTGAGATGGGCCCGTACGGAGCCAAGGGTGTGGGTGAGCCGCCGATCATTCCGGGCGCTGCGGCCATCGCCAATGCCGTCCACGATGCCATTGGTGTTCGCGTGAGCGAGCTGCCCCTGACACCCGAGACCGTGATGAAAGCGCTGCGCCGTCAACCAGCAAAGAACAAGAGAAAGGGAGAGTAACCGTGCAGAGCTTTGAGTACATCGCCCCGAGGACGGTGAAGGAAGCGCTGGCGGCACTGCAGCAGCACCGCGGTGCGCTGCTGCTGGCCGGCGGCACCGACGCCTTGATCCGGATGAAATCAAGGGCGGAGACCCCGAGTGTCGTGGTCGATGTCAAACGTATCCGAGGCATGGACGAGCTGCGTTTCGACGCCAGGAAGGGGCTGACCATCGGCGCTGCCGTCACCATGCGCCAGATCGAGCAGTCAGCCGACGTCGGACAGCACTACGCGGCGCTGGCCCACGGCGCGGCACGGGTCGGCTCGGTACAGATCCGCAACCAGGCGACGGTGGCCGGCAACATCTGCAACGCGGCACCATCGGCGGACACGGCTCCAGCGCTGATCGCTCTGGGGGCGAAAGTGCGGATCGCCGGATCGCAGGGCCGTCGATCGATGACGGTGGAAAAGCTCATGGTCGGCCCGGGCAGGACAGCCCTCGTGGCGGATGAGCTGGTCACGGCTATTCACGTACCGGCACCCCAGCCGCGCGCAGGTTCCGCCTACACCCGCCACACACCCCGCGGGGCGATGGACATCGCCGTGGTCGGTGTGGCGGCGGCGGTGATGCTGGCGCCACGCACCGGAGCGTGCGAGCAGGCGAAGATCGTCCTGGGAGCTGTGGCGCCCACGCCGATGCGGGCCAAACGGGCAGAGCGGATGCTGCAGGGCGAGAAACTCAGCGATGAGTTGATCGCGGCGGTCGCCGCGGCCGCGGCAGAAGAGGCGCGGCCTATCAGCGACGTGCGCGCCTCGGCGCAATTCCGTCGGCAGATGGTGGCGGTGCTGACGCAGCGGATGGTCGTGGCGGCACGGGAGAACGCAGGCGGTCAGGGACAGAGCGGCAGGAGGGCAGCATGAAGACGCCGATCCATGTCACGATCAACGACCGCGGGTACGATCTGCTGGTGGAACCGCGCAAGACCTTGCTGGCCGTATTACGCGAGCAGCTGCGTATGACGGGTACGAAGGAGGGATGCAGTACCGGTGACTGCGGCGCTTGCACCGTGTTGCTGGACGGCAAACCCGTGACGTCGTGTCTGGTGCTGGCCGTGGAAGCCGACGGCCGCGACGTGTTGACCGTGGAAGGCATCGCCGAGGGCGGCAAGCTGCATCCCGTGCAGGAAGCCATGATCGAACTGGGGGGGCTCCAGTGCGGCTTCTGTACCTCCGGAGTTGTCGTCTCGGGGATCGCCCTGCTGGAGGAGAACCCGAAGCCGACGGAAGGCGAGATCCGTCAGGCCCTGGCCGGCAATCTGTGCCGCTGCACGGGGTACACCAAGATCGTCGAAGCCGTGCAGCTGGCGGCCAGGAAGATGGGACGACGCCGGCCTGCACGTGCTGCCTCGGGGGCGAGATGATCGAGTTAGGTTCGGGCGACTACCTATACGAGACCACGGGGCAAGACTGGGGCAACCTGCAGGACGACGCGACGTACAAGGAGGCGACGGCGGTTGCGGTGGATGCGAAGGACAATGTCTTCGTGTTCAATCGAGGCACGCATCCCATGATCGTGTTCAATGCGGACGGCGACATCCTGGACACGTGGGGACACGGGGTGTTCGCCAACCCCCACGGCGTGTCAATCGGGCCGGACGGGTCGGTGTACTGCGTGGACAACGGCGACCACACGGTGAAGAAGTTCACCCCGAAGGGGGAGTTGATCACCGAGTTGAAAGCCGGCCATCCGGCGCCGGCCATGAGCGGCGATCCGTTCAATCGCCCGTGCCATCTCGCAATTGACGGGAACACGGGCAACATGTTCGTCGCCGATGGGTACTCGAACGCCCGCGTGCACAAGTACGATCCTGAAGGTCGACTCCTGCTGTCGTGGGGAGAGTCCGGGACAGGCCCGGGACAGTTCAACATCGTCCACAACGTGATCGTCGACGACGACGGGTTCGTCTACATCGCCGATCGCGAGAATCAGCGGGTGCAGGTGTTCGACACGGACGGCACGTTCGTGACGCAGTGGAACGACATGTCACGCGTGGCGGCGATCTGCATGGATCCGGCGGGGGACGATCCACTCGTCTACCTGGGAGAGTACTTCTGCGGCATCGGCAGCAACACGATGGGGACGAACCTGGGACCCCGCGTCTCGGTGATGGACCGCCAGGGCAACCTGCTGGCAAGAGTCGGGACCGATCCGTTCGGCGATGAGCCCGGGCGATTCTATTCACCCCACGGGATCGCCGTCGACTCGAAGGGCGACATCTACGTCGCCGAGGTGTCGTGGAGCGATTACGGCAGCACCATGGATCCACCGCGTCAGCTCCGGTCGATGCAGAAGCTGGTGCGGAAGAAGCGGTAGACATGGACAAGACTGAGCAGATGAAGATCCTGGTAGCGAATCTCGGCAGCACCACCTTCAAGTACAAAGTGTTCGACATGCCCGCCGGTCAGGTGCTGGCCCAGGGCGGCATGGATCGCATCGGCGAAGGCAAGGGATCGGTCCACAAGTTTCGTCTGGGCGCCGGTGACGAGGCGGAGCAGCCCTGCTCGCTGCCCGACCACGCCGCCGCCATCGACGAAGCCCTGCTGCGGCTGACGGGTGACGGTGGACCTCTGACCTCAGTCGACGATCTCGACGCCGTCGGCTTCAAGACCGTCCACGCCCGTGCCATCACTGGCGTCGTCGAGCTCGATGAAGACGTCATCGGCCGCATGGAGGACTTCTTCCGTCTGGCGCCCGCACACAACCCGGCCTACGTGGCCGCCATCCGTCAGTTCGAACGTGTCGCCCCCGCCGCCTCACGAGTGGGTTGCTTCGAGCCCGCCTTCCATGGCAACGCGCCCCTGCGACGCCAGCTCTACGCCGTTCCCTGGCACTGGTACGAGGACTATGGTATCCGGCGCTACGGCTTCCACGGAGCCTCCCATCGCTACGCCGCCGAAAAGGTGATCGAGCTGGAAGGCACCACACAGCTGCGGCACATCAACTGCCACCTCGGAGGCTCGTCCTCACTCTGTGCAGTGAAGGACGGCGTGTCCCGCGGGGCGTCTCACGGTCTCAGCCCGCAGGGCGGGGTGCCGCAAAACAACCGCATCGGCGATCTCGACCCGTACGCGCTGCAGATCGTCTGCGACCGGGAGGGTGTGACGCTGGACCGGGCCCTGGAGATCTGTGCCGCAGAAGGGGGCATGCTGGGGCTGAGTGGGGTGTCGAACGACATGCGGGACATCGAGGAAAAGGCCGCGGCGGGGGACCAGCGTTGCGCCCTGGCAATCGAAGTGTTCACCTCCGCCATCCGCGACTACCTGGGGGCTTACGTCATCGAGCTGGGCGGTGTTGATGTGATCAGCTTCACCGGCGGCATCGGTGAACACTCGAGCACGGTGCGTGGCCAGGTACTGTCGGGGTTGGAGTTTCTCGGTGTGGAGATGGATCGCGGCTTCAATGACAGCGTCCACGGCGAAGGCATACTGCACGCTGAGAGCAGCGCCGTCCGTCTGCGTGTGCTGCGCACCGACGAGGAGTTGATCGTGGCCCGCCAGACCCACGAGCAGCTGACGACCTGACCGGGGGCAGGGCGGTGGCCCTTCAGAGTCGGCGTGAGGTGGTTTCCTCCTTACCTTAATAGGCTCTCGTCGATTCCCCGCCTCTCAGCCCGATTGCCGCCGTGAGTCAAACCCGTTCCCCAGGCAATTCGCGGCAACGCAGCCGCCTGACCCGGTACCAACACCGGGCCCTGGCCTCAATTGTCGTTCTCGGCGTGTTCTTGCTGGCCGACACGCTTTACCTGCTGGCCAGCCGTGTCGCCGACGCGGCTGACATTGGCTACTTCGCCGTCACCGACATCTCTCTGCCCCAGTTCTATCAGGGGATGGTCCTGTCCCATACGGCCCTCGGTATCCTTCTGGTCGTGCTGGCGCTGGCCTTTGTCGAGTGGCACGTGCCCATGGTTTGGCGACGGAATCGCAGCCAGGCCATCGCCACCGGTGTGGTCAGTGTCGCCCTTGGCGTCGTACTGCTGGTAACCGGCCTGTTCATCCTCGGGGAAGCCAACAGCCGCGAAAACGCCTGGGCCTGGTGGTTGCACGTGGTGGCGGCCGCCGCGCTGCCGACGCTGTACCTGGCGCACCGGCGGAGCTCCGTGTGGAAACCTTCCGCCCGCAGCTATCGCGTCGTGCCTGTGGCCGTTGCCGCGCTGACACTGGCGGCCATCGTCACGCATGGGATCAGCTACGACAGTGAGACATACACGAAGGCGGCGCAGGATGCATTCGCCGCCGGGACACACGAAGGTCCCGGATCGGCGGCATGGCGAAAGGGAGGTGGCTCATCAACCTTCGTGCCCGCCAGCTTCGTACCGCACGAGAGCCCGTTCTTCCCGTCAGCGACGACGACGACGACGGGTGCGTACCTGCCATCACGGGTCATCACCCGTGGCAATCTGCCCGAACCGGAACTGCTGGAGCGGGAGGTCAAACAGCAGGGCTTTGTGGTGAGCGAGAAGCTGGGCGCCGCCAGTTGTGAGCGCTGCCACGCCGCCGTTACCGAGCAGTGGTCCCGTTCGGCTCATCGTTTTGCCTCGTTCAACAACCCCTTCTACGAGGCGACGGTCAACGAGCTGCGCCGGCTCGCCCCGAGTTCGAACCCCGAGCTCGAGGCCCACATCGGCTACTTCTCCAGCAAGGCCAGGGCAGAGGGTGACAGCCAGGACCTGGCGGGACGGGAGTCGCTGGTGAAATCGAAGTGGTGCTCGGGCTGTCATGATCCGGCGCTGATGCTGGCGGGGCGCATGTCAGGCGAGATCGACCGCCGATCGCCCCAGGCCCAGGCCGGGCTCACGTGCCTGGCCTGCCACGCCATCGATCGTATTCACGATCAGACGGGGAACGCCAACTACAACATTGCCGACCACCAGGAGGACCCGTACCTCTTCGCCGAGGCGGAAGGTGGCATCGGGCAGTTGCTGCACGACATCGCGTTGAAAGCGCGACCCGCCGTGCACAAGCGGCAGATGCTCAGGCCCTTCTTTCAGCGGTCACAGTACTGCGCCACGTGCCACAAGGTCAGCATCGACACGAGGCTGAACGGCTACCGCTGGCTGCGGGGACAGGATGAATTCGACAACTGGCATGACAGCGGCGTGGCTATGAACGCGTCGCGGACGTTCTACCTGCCCGGCTTCAAGCGCGTCTGCCAGGATTGTCATATGCCGCTGGAAGAAGCGGTGGAGGGCGACGTTTCGGCCAGGAATGGGTATGTCCGCTCACACCGCTTCCTGGCGGCGAACACGGCGCTTCCCTATCTGCGCGGCGACAGTGGGACGCTTCGGCGCATCGAAGGATTTCTGCGGGACGAGAAGCTGCGCATCGACATCCCGGCGCTGCGCCGGCAGGAGGGTGGGGTGGAGTACCTGCCAGGGGCGGCGGCGTCGATCCTTCGTCAGGGGGAGCGTTTCGAGGTGGATGTCACCGTGCGCAATCTCGGCGTGGGACACACGTTTCCCGGTGGCACGAACGACTCCAACGAAGGCTGGATCGAATTCACCGTGTCGTCCGCCGCCACCGGCCAGATGCTGGCGCAGAGCGGGATGCTGGGTCAGGACGGTCACGTAGACCCGGCGGCCCATTTCTACAAAGCCCTGCTCGTAGACCGCCGTGGGCAGGGCATTCACCGGCGCAACGCACAGGACATCTATGCCCCGGTTTACGTCCGGACCATCGGTCCGGGCACGGCGGATGTGGCCCACTATGAGATTCAACTACCATCTGACTTTGAGGACGCTTCGGTTCGACTCACCGCCCGCCTGATGTGGCGCAAGTTCGATCGCAAGTACACGGAGTTCGCCTACCGCTCAAACCCCGAGGGCTTCCGGCTCTTTCCCGACGTACCCAACTTGCCCGTAACGGAAATCGCCCGGCACGAGATCATCCTGCCTGTGACGGGGAAGACGGCTGCCCACGAGACATCGACCTCACTGGCGTCACCGTGGATGCGCCACAACGACTACGGCATCGCGTTGCTGCTCCAGGGGGACACACGCGGCGCCATGGCAGCTTTCGAAAAGGTGTCCCGGATGCAGCCTGACCAACTCGATGGTCCGCGGAACATGGCGCGTGTGGCTCTGCAGGATGGCGACCTGGACCAGGCCTACAGTCTGCTGGAGCAGTGCGAACAGATCGACCCGGGAGATCCGCAGACGGCCTGGTTCTGGGGTGTGGCCCACCAGAAGGCCGGACGGTACGCTGAGGCCGAGGGAGCCTACCGGCACGTGTTGCTGCGTTTCCCGCAGGATCGGGCCACGTGGCGCAATCTGGGTCGGGTACTCTACCTCGACGGCCGTTTCAGACAAGCCCTGCAGGCTCTCGATCAGGTACTGCACATCGACCCGGAAGATCGCAGCGCTCACTACCATCGTATGCTGTGCCTGCGATCCCTGGGCCGGAACGCGGAAGCGGCGGCGGCGGAGCAGGCCTACACGTACTACCAGATCGACGAGTCGGCACAGGCGGTGACCCGGGCCTACCGGATGGAACATCCCAACGCCAATCGAGAGACGCAGTCAATCCACGTTCACGATCTGTCGCCTGCGGCTGGGATGTGATTTGAGACGTCGGTTCGGATCGTCGTTGCTGGTGGCTCTGCTACTGACGGCTGCCTGTGAACAGCAGCAGGAGGCCGACCCTGCAGTCCCCGCCGAATATGCCAGCACCGTACCGGACTATGCCAGGGGCGCCGTGCAGAGCACGACTCCAGCCATCACCTTCACGGACGTGACGGCGGCCTCCGGGATCGACTTCGAACACGACTCGGGCGGCTTCGGTCAGAAGTGGATGCCTGAGACCATGGGGTCAGGCGTCGGCCTGTTCGATATCGACAGCGACGGGGATGACGACGCGCTCTTCGTCAACGGAACATGGTTTTCCGGGCACGAAGGGGAGGGGGCGGCACCGACAAGCGCGCTCTATGCGAATCGGGGAGACGGCTTCTTCGTGGAGGCGACGGCGGGCTCCGGTCTGGAGGTCGAACTCTACGGCATGGGAGTCACGGCCGCCGACTTCGACGCCGACGGGCACATCGACCTCTTCCTGACAACCCTCGGCCCCAATCTGCTGCTTCGCGGTACGGGTGTGATGCGCTTCGAGGATGCGACGGACCGGGCGGGTGTGGCCGGGTCGAGGTGGACGGACGAGGTCGGCCGTGACCATCCCGAGTGGTCGACGGCGGCGCTGTGGGCGGATGTCGACAACGACGGCTGGCCGGATCTGTTCGTGACCAACTACGTACACTGGTCACCGGAGAACGACCTCTACGCCAGCTTCGACGGCAAGGAGAAGTCCTACGCCACGCCCCAACAGTACTCCGGATCGACGCCGCGCCTCTACCAAAACCGTGGGGACGGTTCCTTTGTGGAGATCACCGAGGCGGCGGGGCTGTTGTTGCCCGATGCCAAGTCGATGGGAGTTGCGTCGGCCGACTTCGATGGTGATGGCTGGGTGGATCTGGTGGTGACCAACGACACGCAGCCCAACTTTCTGCTGCACAATGATGGCGCGGCGAGGTTCACCGAGTCGGGCATGGCCGCCGGGATCGGCTACGACGAATCCGGCCGCGCCCGTGCCGGCATGGGCGTGGATGTGGCAACCCTGTCAACCGACGGTACACAGGCCATTGGCATCGGCAACTTCAGCCGCGAAGCGATGTCCCTCTATCAGCAGACCGCGCCCGGGGCGGCGCTGTTTCTCGACGGCGCCGGACGCAGCCATCTCGTGCAACCGACGCTGCGGGCCCTCACCTTCGGCTTGAAGTTTCTCGACTACGATCTCGACGGTCGTCGCGATCTGCTGCTGGCCAACGGCCACATCGAGCCGGGGATCAACGCGGTACAGAAAGAGATCAGCTATGCGCAGTCGCCACAACTGTTCTGGAACGACGGCAAGGGCGGTTTGATCGATGCCGGCGCGCACGCCGGTCAGCCCTTTGCCGAGCCCCTCGTGGCCAGGGGTCTGGCAGTAGGCGATCTGGAGGGAGATGGTGACGTCGACGCCCTGCTGTCGACGAATGGCGGCGCCGCGCGCGTGCTGCGCAATGACGCCGCGGGTGCTGGCGGGGGGGCGGCTCTCGTGCTGCGGCTGCATGGCGAAGCACCCGCCCTCGATGCCCTCGGCGCCGTGGTCACCGTTACCACCGGCGGCAGGCGGCAGTCGCTGGCGGTGCGCACGGGGTCCTCGTATCTCAGCCAGCACTCGCAGTCCCTCGTCTTTGGCCTCGGCGCCGCCACCGGCGTGGAAGGCGTCACCGTGCGCTGGCCGGATGGTTCGACGCAGGATCTGGGGCCGCTGGCGGCCGGCCGCTACGACATCACCCGCGACGGGGCGGCTCGGGCGGCACGCTGAACGGCGCCACCGGCGTGCCGCGTCGGCTTCCCGGACCGCTGGCGCAACCAGAGCCGCCACGCCTCTTCCGTCGAGAGCATTTCCTGCAGATCGCGCTCACTGTGCCGGCTGCTCCGCGACAGCACGGACGGCGCCGTGGCGAAACCCTCCCAGTTCAGACCTGCACTCAAAGCCGGTGCCGCCTCGGCGATGGCCTCGCGCATGAGGGAGATGCCGACGCGGTACCAGGCTTCGTCCGGAGCGCGCAAGCGCAACAGCAGCGGCGCGTAGCGGATCCACCCCAAAAGGGCACGGCCGAAGCGCGCTACCGTCGCTCTCGTCAGCGGCGTGGGGGTCAACTGCACCGGACGAGAACCGGAGCTGGTCATGTCCGTGAAGCGGCCGAAGGGATCGTGGAACACGTACGCCGGCACGCGCTGGGCGCTCAGATGGTCGATGCGCGCCCCGAAAAGGGCGTCTTCACCCCGAGCCGCAGGGGGTGAGTAGAACGGGGGCAGCAACCCCGAGCGTGCCACGTCCAGATCGAGGGCGAGGTTGCCTCCCGACAGTCGCCGCACGCTGCGCACGGCATCGATGGGTTTGGGTAAGGTGTCGTCCGGTCCCGGGGCCAGCCGCATGCGGCCGGCGAGGAAGGAAGAGGCGGTGAGAAACTCGCTGCCGGCGGCCAGGGCGGCGCCCAGGCGGCGCAGCAGGGCGGGTGATATGTGACGCGTGATCCCCCGGGGGATCGGTGAGGGTTCTCCGAGGGTGGTGCCGTTGGTTACGGCAGCACCTGTGGACAGCCCGACCAGGTGCGGTCCCAGCGGATCGACGGGTCGCCAGTGCAACTGCTCATCCGCGCCCCGCCAGGGGGCGGCGAAATACTCGTCGTCATCGAGAAACAGCACGACGTCCGAGCCGGCGCGCAGGGCATCGAGGACGGCGAGGTTGCGTTGGGCCCCGTACCCTGACCGCCGGATGAGTGGTTCCACGTCTGCTGTCGCCCCCGCTTCGCAGGCCAGAGTCACGCCCGCGGCCGGTTCGATGCAACGTACCTCCTCGAAGGCACCGGCACCGGCCAGTTGCAGCTCACGGTGCGGCGGCGGCGCGCTCTCGAAGCTGCGATCCCAGACGACGAGCAGGCGCAGCGACAGCCGTTCGGTGTACTGCAGGGCGCGCAGGCGGCCGACGAGCATATCGACGACGGGAACCACGCGGCGACGCCCGGAGCAGAAGGCGATGGTAACGCGGGCAGCATTCATAACAGAGCGTTCACCACCGCACCCGCCGTGTCGAGCTCTCGGGCAGCTGAGGAACGCAACAACGCCGCGATACGTTCGACTCCATCAGCCTTGCCATGGTGCCAGCGGAGGGTGATCAGACGTACCTGCCAGGCGCAGGCGGCGATCTCGCGGGCAGCGGCGCCGGCGCCCATGGCCGGGTCGAGATAACCCTCGGACTCCAGATAGTCGAAGCGCAGGGTCATGAGACGCTTGTGCTCCCACCAGACACGCAGGGGGATGGTGAGCCGGTCTGCAGAGGCGCCGTCGACAGCAGCCAGGATTTCCGCCGTGAGCCAGCTGCAGGTGTTGGTCCCCCAGAGGGCGTCGATCACCGGTGCGATGGTCCGGTGGCGGGACGAACTGTCGGCGGATTCGAGATAGTCCCACAACTGATCACAGAGCGCCTCGAGATCGAAGGTGGCCGAGGCGTCCCGAATGTACCGGTAGATCAACAGGCGGGGGCGTTCATCGTCGGCCGAGTTCTCTTCGGCCAGACGACAGCCGGCGACAGCGGCGGCGGCGACGGTCTCCGAGTCGATCCGGAGGGTGTGCAGGAGCCCTCCATGGGTGTAGGCGAGGGCTTCGAAGACGCCGGCCCGGCGATCGATGCCGCACAGCAGGATTTCGTGCAGCCATTGCCCGCGCGTGTCCCACGGCAGGCAGCCATAGTCGATATCGATCTGCGGGTAGAGCCCTCGATCAAGGCAGTGCTCGAGGAACGGAATCACCCGGGCGCCGAGCAGGCGCTGGTCGATCTGCTGCACGTCGAGCCAGGGACAGTGGGACAGGGCTGCCTGTCGCAGATGATCGCCTGGCGACCAGGGGTGGGCGTAGAACTTGAGATCGTCTCCAGGTCGGTGGTAGAGCTGCACGAAGGTGGTCAGGACCCAGGGCAGACTGGCATCGCCGTGCCCGGCGAGTACGGCCAACGGATAGGCGTGGAACAGATAACTCTGCACCAGCGGCGTCCGCAACGGCAAGGACAGGGTGGCGGCGACCATGTCAGGCGGCGACGCGCGCCGTGCACAGCGAGGTGAACAACTCGAGGTAGCGATCGGCCTGAGCCTGCAAGGGAAAACGGCTGACCACGTGCTCGCGGCCGGCTCGCCCCATACGGTGACGCAGGTCGTCGTCGTTGAGCAATGTCAGCAGGCACTGGGCGATGTCGGTGGCGTCGCGCTCGACGTAGACGCCACCTTCTCCGTCGTCGAAGACTTCCGCCATACCCTCGGTGCGCGTTGCCACCACCGGCGTCTCGCAGGCGAGGGACTCTGCCAGGCCAAGCCCGAAGCCCTCGGTCACGCTCGTCATGACACAGACATCAGAGCGGGTATAGAGGGCCGGCATATGCTCACTGGCGATGATCCCACGGGCAAAGCGTACCCGGTGCGCCATCTCCTTCAGCTGTACGACCCCGAGCAGATGTTCATAGTACGGATTCGTCAGACCCAGCTGGTGACAGATGCTGCCGTTGCCGGTGATCAGCAGCGTCGCATCGGGGCGCAAGCTGCCGACCAGCTCAAAAGCGTCCAGTAGCAGGTCGAGCCCTTTCGACGGGTCGAGTCGTACCGGGCTGGTCACCAGCGGTCCCGGCAGGTCACGCAGGACGCCGTAGTCGGGATCCGTTTCGGTAGGTCGAAAGAGATCGGCATCGATGCCATTGTAGATGGGGATCATGTGCAGATCGTACAAGGTGGCAGCGCGTTCGCACATGAAGCGGGAGACCCCGACGAACAGATCGGCGCCGCAACGGAGGACCTCACCGAAGCGAGGGTCTGCCTGTGGCGGGATGCCGGGCAGGACAGCGACGAAGGGCAGACCGAGGCGACGTGTGACGAGTTCGCCTGCCAGGGCCGGCGAGGCGCCGAAGGTGCACAACACATCGGCGTCGTGGAGCAGGCGTGCCCAGCGCGGCGCCAGCTGTCGGTAGGCGGCTGCGGGGATCTCCGGCTCGCAGAGCGGATCAACCGGGACGGCCGGCTGCAGCACCGGCGCCCGGTGCACCTGGATCGGTGCGCCGTCCGGCAGATGCAACAGCTCGTCGGTAGGCAGGTCGGACCCTTCGGCGATGATGGAGAGCACGCGCACCGTACAGCCCTGGCGCGACAGACCGACGGCGCAATCGTAGATCTGGCGCTCGAGTCCCCCGACGAGGGGCCAGAAGCCATGTCCGATGAGGGCGACGTTCATGGTGGAGTCTCCTTGCGAATGCGGGCAGCAGGACGGCAAGCAGATGATCAAACTTCGTGCCACCACATTCGCAGAGGAGGACAGGCACAGCTGAGGGCGGGAGTGTGTGAGCCACGGGCGGCAGCTCTGTGACCTGACGGCTACATCGTCACGAAGTAGAAGCCCCAATCCGTCAGGTTCGCCGGCCCCCCCGCGGAGATGTAGATGCCGTACGCTGTACCGGCCTGTACCGGCAGCACATAGAGCTCATGAAACCACTCGACGCCATCGACGACGGAGCGGGAGTTGGCGGATACGACCCTGGCCATCTGCAGGGCCTGAGGTTGACCCTGCGAGGTTTCGAACAGGGAGGCATACCCGCCGCCACTCTTGCTGTATCCAAGCAACAGCAAGCCGTCCTGTGGCGCCACGAAGGCCCGCTGCGTATGCAGCACGGCCGCCCCATTCTGCACGTGCAGGTGCAGCGCCGGGCTGCCGTCCGCCTGCCGCTGCTGCGACCAGTGGACCGTGTCAGGTGATGTCTGCGCGTAGAGATGCCAGCTGTCGGCGTCGGTCAACTCGCCCAGATCGACGGCGCGCGGCTCCTGAGGGAACCGCGAAACTGCGGTCAGGCCGAAGTGACCAACCGGCTCCAAGGCGGCGGCGGGCAGGACCCAGTTGCGGTGCGCATCGAGATGCCGGGCCGCCTCCGTCGTGAAATTGCTGGCCAGCATCAGGTCATCCAGGTCGAATCGTGCCACACCCGGACGGGTGACGACGAAGAGCCGGCGGACCGTGCCGGTGACGGCTTCGCGCACACGTTGCACCGTCAGCCCGCCGGAGTAATAGCCGACGGCGGAGTCGACGATGTACGGTATGATGACGACGTCACCCGGCCGGGACTGTTCACTCACCCAGCGACCGGCATCCCGGTAGCCGGTTTCCTGGGGCCAGGTGGGTACGTTGCTGAAGGTGGCCAGCAGCGACACGAGAGCGATCAGGCGCACCAGGGGTAATGCCCAGGGGCGCGCGGGCAGGATCGAGTGGCATCGACGGATGAGCCCATCGGCGGCGGTGACCGCCGCGATCAGCGCAAAGGGCAGCAGGTATGTGTACACCCTGGCCTCGCCACCGGTGGCGACGGCAAGACTCATGAGCAGCGGCAGGGCGAGAATGGCGAGCAAGAAAAGTCCGCGCCCGTGCTGCACGACGAGAAGCAGGCCACTGCCAGCAGCTGAGACCAGAGCGATGCAGGCGTGCCAGCGTTGGGGCCCGATACCCATCCACACGTGGGCGACGAAAGCCGGCCAGGTGGCCACGGACAGGGGTACACCGAAGCGCTGAGCGTGGGAGTAGAGGTCGTCGAGACGGGGCACGTACACGAGAGCGGCCACAGCGGCGACGCCGGCCGTGGACAGGAACAGCCACAGTTGGCAGCGGTGCCAACGGGGGCGTGGCACGTCCAGACGGATCAGTGCAGCGCCGCCGAAGGCGCAGGCGCCGACGAAGAAGGCGGCGCTTGGCAGGGTGAGAACAGCAAGAGCACCTGCAAGAGCCGCAAGTGTCCAGGGCAACCATTCGTGGTCGGGAGGATCGGCGTCAGCCCGCAATTGTTCGATGGCAGCCAGCAGCGTCCAGGCATGAAGCAGGCAGAGCAATACCAGAAGGGTGTAGCCCCGGGCCTGTTGGCTGAAGCCGACGTGCACCGTCGATACAGCGAGGAGCAGTGCGGCGCCGGAGGCGATGGTGTCGGACTGCGTCAGTCGTCGGGCGAAGCCGAACAGGACGGGGACGGCGAGCAGCCCTGAGACCAGGGCGGGAAGCCGCAACGACCACTCCGCGTCACCGAAGACCGCAGCGGCAAAGCGCACGAACAGGGTATGGAGAATGTGGTTGTTGGGAAGGTGGTACGAAGTGAAGATGTCGACGTAGGATTTGGAGGCGAAGATGATCCAGGTGTAGACCTCGTCATGGCCGAGGGAGCGGGTGAGTCCCGGCAGGCGCAGGAGTATGGCGAGCAGGAACAGACCTGCGAGCAGGACGATTCCAGGAGGCAGTGCGCGCCGGGACTCGGTCATGGGTCGAACAGGCTCAACTGGTGATGGCCGCTGCGCCGGAAGAGATCGGTGGCCAGTGCGGAGATCTGATTCTCGAGGTGCTGACGTCGCCGGGACAGATGGAAGAAACTGGCGATGACATCGGCCAGCTCACCCTCGCCCCGCAAACGACTGCCGAAGCGGGGATCGGATAACTCGCCGTCGCGCACGGCCTGCAACCGGCTGACGATCTTGCCGGCACGATCCGGCATGTTGCGCTGCACCCAGTCTATGAACAAAGGCTTCACCGCGCCCGGCAGGCGTACCATGATGTAGCCGGCCCATTGTGCCCCCTTGCCGGCCGCTGCTTCAAGGATGTTGGGCATTTCTTCGTCGTTGAGGCCTGGAATCAGGGGCGCCACCATGACACCGACCGGCACCCCTGCCTCGTGCAGGTCGGCGATGGCGGCCAGACGCTTTTCCGGGCGAGACGTGCGCGGTTCCATCACGGCTGTTAATGGTCGCTTGAGGCTGGTGACGGACAGGGTCACGTGTACGAGGTCGAGGGCGGCCAACTCCCGCAGGATGTCGAGGTCACGGGTGACCAGGGCGTTCTTGGTGATGATGGTGACGGGATTGCGGAATTCGAGAAAGACCTCCAGGCATCTGCGTGTGATTTCCAGTCGCCGCTCGACAGGCTGGTAGCAGTCGGTATTGCCCGACAGGGCGACGACCTGCGGAGTCCAGGACTTTTTGCGGAAGGTCTGGCGCAGCAGTTCGGGGGCGTTCTCCTTGACGAGGATCCGCGTCTCGAAGTCGAGACCTGCGGAGAAGCCGAGATACTCGTGGGTTGGGCGGGCAAAGCAGTAGGCGCACCCATGCTCGCAACCTCTGTAGGGATTCAGGCTGTAACGGAAGTCGATGTCGGGGCTGCTGTTCTCGGCGAGGATCGATTTGGATGAATCGACGAGGTATTGTGTGGGCACATTCGCCTTGTAGTCCTCGTCGTCGAGCTCGAGGGGGTCAGGTTCGAGGTGCAGCTGTTCGAAGCGATTGGGCGTGTTGAAGGCCGAGGCCCTCCCTTTCTTCGCCGGGGGCGTTGGCATCAACCCACCTTTCGAATGGTGTCGGGCTCAGAGTCGGGAGAGGTGTCAGCAGGTGCATCACCGAAAGCGCGGCCGGCTGCCACGGTGTCGGCGCCGTCATCGAGGTGATCCTGACCGCCGGTGGCCGAGGGAAACCCGGAGTATCCGCCGAAGACTCCTTCCAGGGGCCAGGCTTCGCGCACTACGATGCCGCGCCAGCCACCTGTGGCCTGCAGTTGGCCACGGAAGATGATGGCCGGCTGCAGGAGGGTGTCGTAGTGCTGGTCGTAGAGCTTGGGGTGTACGACACACTGCAGGAAGCCGGTCTCGTCTTCGAGAGTGATGAACATGAATCCTTTGGCCGTGGGCGGACGCTGGCGCATGATGACGACACCGGCCACCGTAATGAGAGGTCCACTGTTGTCCGTGGCTGAATGATGGCCTGAGGCATCCGTTTTCCCGGCGCGGGACTCCGGAGCTTCCAACGGCACAAACTTGAAGCAGGCGTCGATGGGCTGGATGTGGAGGTCGGTGAGCTGTCTTCGCGCCAGTGAGATGGGATGGGTGCGTCCGGCGCCGTGGGTCTTGTAGTCCCAGGACAGGCGTTCGGCGGGTGTGAGGGCCTGCAGCTCGGGCAGGTCTTCGGGCAGGATGAGGGGCATGTCGAACAGCGTGGAGACATCTGCCTGGTCGCGACCGGCCTCCAGCCGGTTGGCCGCCACGCCCGCCTGCCACAGAGCATCTCGGGAATTGCCGGCCACGACATCGAGGGCGCCAGAGCGCGCCAGCGCATCCAGCACCTTACGATCGAGAAAGACACGTGTCGCCAGGTCTTCCACCGAACGGAACGATCCGGACAAGCGCGCCCAGACGATCTGTTCCGCCACTTCGTCTGCCAGCCCTTTCACCGATGTCAGCGGTTTCCGGATCGCGAGTTTCCCCTCATCGACGCGGGTCAGGTCGTAGCGCGTACCCGACAGGTTGATGTCGGGCAGCAGCACGGGAACACCGAAGCGGCGCGCTTCCTCCTCCAGGGTCATCAGGTTGTAGAAGCCGGGCCGGTGCTGCATGAAGGCGGCCATATGGGCCGCCGGGTGGTAGCGTTTCATCCACGCCGAGTGGTAGACGGTCTGCGCGAAGGCGGCAGCGTGCGACCGGCAGAAACCGTAGCCGACGAAGTGGGAGACCTTCTCAAAGACGGATTCAGCGATGGGCCGCGGTACGCCGAGCCCTACCGCACCGTCGACGAACAGCACGCCCATCTGGCGCATACGTACCGGGTCGTGGCTCTTCGACATGAGAGAGCGGAAGTCGTCGGCATCGGCCAGGGACATGCCGGCGAAGCGGTGGGCTACGTCGAGAATCTGCTCCTGGAAGAGGATGACACCGTAGGTATCGCTCAGAATCGGCTCGAGGCTGGGGTGTTCGTAGACGACGGGGTCCCAGCCGCGACGTCGGCGGATGAAGGGGTGGACCATGCCGCTCTGCAGTGGGCCGGGACGGAACAGGGCCACTTCGGCAACCAGGTGGTCGAAGATCTCCGGCTGGTTCTTGGCGATCAGGTGCATCTGTCCCTGGGACTCGATCTGGAACATACCCACCGTCCTGCCGGTACAGATCAGTTCGAAGACCACCTTGTCATCCAGAGGCATGCCATCGAAATCGATGTCGACATCTTCGTGCCGTTTCGCCAGGCCCGCACCTTCGCTGAGGCAGGCCATCATGCGCAGGCCGAGGACGTCGAGTTTCACCAGGCCCATGGCTTCGACGTCCTCCTTGTCGAACTGCACGACTTTGACGCCATTGGCCGAGACCTGCACCGGCGTGAAGTGGGACAGGGGTTTGCGCGACAGGATCATGCCGCCGGAATGCAGCCCCAGATGCCGGGGGCACAGGTGCAGATCGGCGACTCGGTCGAAGAGCAGTTCGGTCAGGGGAGAATCGCCGAGGACTTTCGTGATGGGCGGGCGGTGCTCCTCCACGTCGCGGGCCTGACCGGAAGGCACGGACTGGGACAGTTCATCCACCTTCGTCATGGGCCAGCCCAGAGCCTTGGCGACATCGCGTAAGGCCAGGCGCAGCTTGTACGTGATGAGCGTTGCCGTCATCGCCGTCTGTTCTATGCCGAAGCGTTGCTCCATCCAGTCGATGACCTCGTCACGTCGATCGGAATCGAAATCGACGTCGATGTCGGGTGTACCCTTGCGGCCGCCGTGCAGGAAGCGCTCGAACAGCAGGTTGTGGCGGATGGGATCGACGGCGGTGATACCGAGCAGGTAGGCGACGATGCTGTTGGCGGCCGAGCCGCGTCCCGCACAGCGGATGCCACGGGATTTGGCTTCGGCTACCACCTCGCGCACAACGAGGAAGAATTCGGACAATTCGAGAGTGCTGATGGTCAGCAGCTCTTTGGTGAGCTGAGCCCGGGCTGCCGCCTGTCCTGCGGGCGGGTAGAGCCGGTCCAGGCCGACGTCGCACAGATCGACCAGCAGTCCGTTGGCGGTGATACCCTCGGGGATCAGCGCCGAGGGGGGCGTGATGTATTCGGGCACGAGGTCGACGCGGCAACGTTCGGCAACCTCGAGAGTACGGGGGAAGGCGTCGGGGCAGAACGGCAGCAGGCGTCGCAGCTGGGCTTCGGTCTTGAGGTAGGCCTCGGCGTTGCGTGGCCGTTCTTCGTGAGGTTCGGCCACAGGATGGTTGAGGCGCATACAGGTCAGCAGATCGTAGCGCCGCCATCTGTCAGGTGTGGCGTAGCGCACGTCGTTGGTGACGACGGGGAGCACATCTTCCGCATCCGCCAGATCGTACAGGCGTGTGGCGATACGGCCGTCTTCGGGCAGCAGTCCATGGGTGATCTCCACGTACAGAGCATCACCGAAGCAGTCATGTAACGTACCGAGCCAGGTGCGGGCGTCGTCGTAACGCCGCCGTGCCAGGGTTTGCCACAACCGGCCCTCCCGTCCGCCGGTCAGACAAAGCAGGCGCGCCGAGAGTGTGGCCAGATCGTCAACGGTGATGGACGGCATGAGGCGACGGTCCGTGGGCAGCGGGTCGGAAGTGCCCTCGGGCAGTTCACCATCATCGAGCACGGTGATCCCCGCCGCTGACAGATGGGCTCGTGTCAGCAGTTGACACAGGTCACGATAGCCGCCGGCATCGCGCGCCAGCAGCACGAGGGGGGCCTCGTCGACGAGGATCTCGGCGCCGAGGACGGCATGCAGACCGGCATCGCGGCAGGCTTTCTGCAGGCGCACCGTGCCGTACACACCATGACGATCCGTCAGTGCCAGCGCCGGCTGGTCCAGCTGAGCGGCACGTCGCACCAGATCCACGGGGCTGGAGGCGCCGGCACGAAAACTGAACCAGCTGCGTGTGTGCAGGTGGACGAACATGAGGAGAAAGCCCGCCGGATCAGTGGAGGATGCGCGCCAGGATCCAGGCATCGCCATCCCCCTTCAGGTAGATCTCAACAGCGCAGCTGTCCATCGATTCGGGCGCCGCCTCGACGAGCAGGTAATCCCGTTTCTCTTCCCCGGCTTCTCCCGTCCACCAGCGTGACTGCAACACCCAGCGGTCCAGGATTTTCAAAACGCGCCAGACGGACTGCCGCCAGCGCCAGGAACGGGGCAGGCCATCGTCACCCACGGTGACATCGATTGGTTCGTGATAGGATTTCATGCGACAGGTTCGAAGCGGTATTCCTCCTCGGGGAAGAAGGGGTCAGCGTGGGCGCGCACGGGGCGCGTGAGTTTTCCGGGGAAGCGGGATTCCATGGCGCGCACCAGACCAGGCAACAGATCGGTGCGCTCGGCAAAGAGCCGCGCCTGCCGGCCGGGGAGCTCGGTGAGGCCGCTGAAGGTGATGCTCAGCCGTTTTACGCTGCGGCCGCTGGGCACCTGTCGACTTTTGGTGGGATCACCTGTCAGGGCCAGATGCAACAGCGTGTCGGCGGCGGTGCGCAGGACATCGAAGCGGGCTGTCGGTTCCTTGAGGATGCGGTTGGCGCGGCGTCGGGTAGCACTGCGGCCGTGCAGCACGATCTCGAGATGACGGGCGCTGCGACCGTCGAGACGGGTGATCAGCTGCGCCAGCAGATGGTGAAGCACGGGTTGCAGTTCACCGGGCTCGAAGACGGGCCAGTCGAAATCGTGGGAGGTGTCCAGAATACACGGGTCGAAAGGGGCGACAGGAGCTTCGGTGACGGCCGGATGGAGCAGCTCGTAGAGACGGACACCCTCAGTGCCGAACTGGGCCTGCAACTGCCGGCGGGTGACGTGGATGGCGTGATGTATGGCGCGCATGCCGAACAGTTGCAGTCGTTCGACGAGGTCGGGATCGAAACGCAGGGTTTCGAGCAGGGTCACGGGGGCCTGGCGCAGGAAGGGGGCGATCATGTGCCCGGGAACCGTGGTAATCGATCCGTGCGTGCCGGATTTCGATCCAGCGGCAGCGTAGGTAGCGGCCAGCATGGACCAGGACCGTGCCGAGGAGACACCGACGCAGGCTCCCAGATCGGTGGCCGAATTTTGCAGTCGGCCGTGATCGGGACCCTGAAGCATGGCCCAGGCGCCGTTGTCCCACAGGCCGGTGGCTGGAGACTCGTAGAGAAAACCGGAGCCGGATCGTTTCCGTCGCCCCGGGTTCAGGCAGGCGGCGAGCGGATCGGGGACGGGCTGGACCTGGGGTGTCAGGTCATACAGTCGAAACAGAACATGATCCCACAGCGCCCGTTCCACTGACGGGTCACGCAGCAGGAACTGCGCCCCAGGCGCCATGCGGCGGGCGCGGTCCACCGGATCACCCACGGCCAGGGTACCGCGCAGAGCCGGCGTGGTAGCCAGAACCCGCCCATGGGCGCAGGCAACGATGGCAGGGGCCACCTCACCGGGGGCGGTGGCATCACTCCAGCGCTGGGCCAGGGCCCAGGCGGCGAAATGGGGGATGTGGAAGCAGGCGAGATCCATGCACAAACGCGGGAATAGGTGAACGTTTGTGCAGTATATTTGCCGAGTTGAACTTGGTCAAGGAATCGGCAAGAAAGACCGGTTGCCACGGTACCGGCATCATCCTATTGTCAGGTTGGTGCTGCGAGGGTGCCGCCAGTCCGCGGAAAGGGCCGTGCCCACCTCGGTTCATACATCCGGTTCCAACACGAACCTTCTTTTCTGCCCAGCCATGCGGACGACGGGCAATTCTCGAAAGGAAGGTCTCTTGTGACCACCTCTCTGCCCCTCCGTCCCAACCTCGAGCAGTATCAGAAGCAGGCCAAAGAACTGCTTCGCGCCGCCATCGCCGGTGACGCAACCGAGCTCGATCGCATCGAGCAGCAGCGTTCGCGCAAGGACGGTCCTGTGCTGGCTGATGCCCAGCTCGCCATCGCCCGTGAACACGGCATCGCCAGCTGGACCCGCTTCAAACGGGTGGTCGAGCTGATCGAACCCTTTCGCGAAGCGCTGTATCCCGGCGACGCTGACGCCGTCCGTACGCTCCTGGACGAAGCACCGGAACTTGCCATCTGTGAGCCCTGGCCCAACGCACCGGGATACAAACCGATCGAAGGTGTGTCATCAGGGTGTGTCTGGCACCGTCCGCAGCAGATACAGGTGGCGGGTATGCTCGCCGACGCCGGCGCCCCAATTGACATCACCATTGCCGCACGCGCAGGTCTGGTGGACCGCGTGCGCCAGATGCTCGACAACGATCCTTCCCTGATCAGCGACTGCGACAAGGCGGGACGAACCGCCATGTACCGCGCCGGTTGTGTATACGGGACCTTTCCCGAGGGAGAGGCGATCGTCGATCTGCTGCTGGAGCGGGGAGCGGAGTTAGATTTCTTCGTCGCCTGCATTTTCGCCATGCTGGAGGAAGTGGAAGGTGTGCTGAACGAGGATGCCTCGTGGGCCACACGCGTCGATGCCGACGGCATGACCTGTCTGCACCGGGCCGTGAGACCACGACGACATGACGGGCCGAAGAAGCCGACGGCCGTCACCAGGCGGCTGCTGGAGGCGGGAGCAGATGTCCATGCACGGAACCCGCAAGAGGAGCAGATGCAGCCGATCCACCACTGCGGCGAGTGGTCGGCCTGTACCGAACAGGTCGACCTGCTGCTCGAACACGGGGCGGACATCAACGCCCTGGCGGAGAATGGCTGGACGCCACTGGATTATGCTATGGACCGGGGCCGCAAGGAGATGATGAACAGTCTGGAGGCCCGCGGTGGGTCTGTGTCAGGGAAGCGGGACGACTCGTAGCGAGTATCGAGACGGGTGTCCCGAGGACGGCCACCCGGTTATTGCTACGGTATTTCGAGGGGAGTCAGGGCCTCGATCTCAGCGGCTTTGTCGCTGCGCATGGCGTGCCACAGATCCCAGTCACTCTGCAGGCCCAGCCAGAAATCGGCAGGCATACCGAGGAGGCGCGCCAGTCGCAGTGCGGTGTCAGGCGTCACTGACCGTCTCCCCTTGATGATCTCGTTGAGGCGAGGGAAGGACACACCGAGGTGCGCGGCGAAAGCCGTCTGTGTCAGGCCCAGCGGGTCGAGGAACTCGGCTCGCAGCATTTGGCCCGGATGGGTGGGCGGGCGATCGGTTGGCAGCCGGCGCGAGATGAGCCGGGCGGAACGCTCAGTGGTAGTCGGTGATTTCGACTTCGTAGGCATGGCCGTCCTCCCAACGGAAACAGATACGATACTACTGATGGCTCGGAATTCGTGTCAATCTGAAACTACCGGACGGCCGGGCGTGCAATCAAAACCACCCTTCCTTCGTTACAGGGATGACACCATCACCTCAAACGAAGGATCATCCCATGCGTATCATCATAGTGCTGGGTCTGGCCGCCCTGCTGCAGACCACCGGCGTCCAGGCTGCCGACGACCCCAATATCCCCAAGGAGCGCAAGGCCGTCGTGCAACAGGCCATGACGGCCTTTATTGACGCCAACCAGGTGGACGACCATTTCGTTATCTACGACGCCGTGGAGGGCAAGCTGTTGCGTCTGCGTCTTGCCGAACTGCATGCCGGTGTGGTGAAGAAGGGCGAGTTCTATGTCAGCTGCGCCGACTTCACCGATGGCGCGGACAATCCCGTGGATGTCGATTTTCTCGTTGGAGGCAAGGGCGAAAACCTCAAGGTCCTGGAGGGTGTAGTGCACAAGGTGGCCGGCAAGAAACGTCCCTATCACGTCGAAGAGATGCCCACCGGATCGGACGATTGAGAGAGTTGATCCAGGCGGGATACGGGTACGCCCTGTCCCTGACCCACACGGCGGCCGACGCCGAAGACCTCGTGCATGAGGCCTGGTTGCGTCTGGCCCGCCGTGGGGATCGCCACCCGGATCGACCGCTGTTGTTCACCACGATCCGTCATCTCTATATCGACACCTGGCGGCGGCAGCAGAAAGTGTCCTTCGAGCCCTTCGAAGAAGAGACTCATCCGGCGACGGTGCCGCTGGAAGACGAGCACCTGAATCACATCGACCTGCAGCAGGGGCTGGCACAGCTGCGGCCAGATGAACGTGAAGCCATCTACCTGCAGGCCGTGCAGGGATACACCGCCGCGGAAGCCGCCCGCCTGATGGACATACCGCGTGGAACCGTGCTCAGTCTCATCCATCGCGGCAAGCAACGGCTGCGCCGCATTCTCGCTGTTTCGGAGGCCCGATGAGCGAAGATCCGCAACTCGACCAGGCTCTGAGCCGCCACTACGAGGCGCAACGACTCAGCGATAGGCGGGTGGTGCGCATCCTCGACGAGGGGCGCGCCGCGATTCGCCGGCGCTGGCGCCCCGCGTGGTTGACCGGTGTTGCCGCCACGTTGCTGATCGGTCTGGGCGGTCTGCACATGCAGCAGCAGCGGGCCGATCTGCGTCAGGCCGTGCTGGCCGAAGTCGCCATGAATCACCACAAGAATCTGCAGGTCGAGGTCCTGGCCACCAGCTACGCCAACATCGCCCGGGCTCTGGATCGCGCGGAGTTTTCCCTGGAGCCGGCGCCACCGATTCGCGGCGCCCGACTGACCGGCGGCCGCTACTGCTCCATTCAGGGCAACCTGGCGGCGCTGCTCAAGCTGCAGGTCGACGGCGTCCGTCACACGCTCTACGTCACATCAGTGACTGACAAGCTGGCGGGTCTCACACCCTTTGAGGCAGGCCACGACGGGGTGGACGTGCGGCTGTGGACGGAGGGGGATCGCTTCTTCGCCCTGGCGGCAGACGGTGACCGGTAGGAGACAACGCATGACATCCGCCGTGGAAGGCGCCCATTCCATATACCGTTTCATTGAGCGCACCATGGAACGTACACCCGAAGGTGCGCGCTGGCAGACGATCGACTACGGCAATCAGCCGCAGTACAGCTACCAGGCCTTCAACGGGTGCGGAGGCATCGGCATCTTCCTCGCGGAGTACGGCCGGCAGACCGGGAACGAGGCCGCCTTGGAGCTGGCTGCCGAGGCGAATCTCTGGTGCTCGACTGTCGAGCTCGAAGGGTACGAGAGGGGGCTGCTGGTAGGGAGGACAGGCCCCGCCCTGTCCTGGTTGTACCTGTCGAAGGTCACCGGTGAGCCGCCATCCGAGCACTGCCACATCAACGCCCAGACCATTCTGTGCGAAGACCCCGGCCCGTTCACCGACCTGATGGGGGGCGCCGCCTCCAACGGATTCTACCTGTTGCGTCTATGGCAGGCCACCGATGAGAGCCGCTACCTCGACGGCGCCCGGCGCAACGGTGCCTGGCTGTGCGATCAACTGACCCGCGACGACGAGGGCTGTCACTGCCTGTGCCGACCTGACGGAGAGTTCGGCGATCGTCCCTTTCTCGGTGCGGCCCACGGCATCAGCGGTGTCGCTCATTTCCTGTTGCTGCTGCACGCGGCGACTGGCGAAAGCACCTGGGCCGACGCCGCCCGGGACCTCCTGGAGACACTGGAAAGCCAGGCCATTCCCGCCAGAGGTGGTCTCAACTGGGCACCCATGTTGGGAGAGACGGAACTGAACCGCTGCCAGTGGAGCCACGGTGCCCCCGGCATCGGCATCGTGTTTCTCAGGGCGGCGCAGATTCTTGGGGTGCCCGCCTACCGCGACATTGCCAGGCAGGCGGGTGAGGCCACACATGCCTACGGGGATTTCCGCCAGAACATCACCCAGTGTACCGGCCTGTCCGGGGGCGCTGAGCTCTTCGTCGAACTCTACCGTGACACTGACGACGACCTGTGGCTGACACGCGCCGAGGAGTTCGCTGACATGGCGATGCCGTACCGCGCTGAACTGCCAGAGGGCGACGCCTGGCCCACAGACGAGCCCGGTCTGTACTCCGCCGACTTCATGTACGGCGCCGCCGGACTCGGCCACTTCTTTCTGCGGTTGCAGCAACCCCGGGACGTGGCGATGCCCTACATGTAATCGGAGTCAGGTGACTGTCGGCCATGCACCCCGGATGCTGCCGTGGTGACGGGTCAGGTCGCTGAAATCCCCGGATGCCGGATCGGGCGTGACAGGTCTCTGTTCGGCGTCGAGATACAGGCTGCCGACCTCATCCGGCGGCAGCGCCTCCACCAACCGACGGGCGTCTTCGAGGGCCTTGAGCCACCTCTTCTTGAGTGACGTCAGATCGAGGGGGGCCTGCAGACTGAGGCGATCCACATCGGCCTGCGTATAGGCCACGTGCCGCCCTGCCTGCTCCAGCAGGAATCCTGGCGTGAAACCAGGGTCCTTGCCACAGGCTGCCCATGCCAGGGCGCCCAGTTGCAGGTGCGTGTCGTGCAGATGCAGGGTGTCGACGAAGTCACGGATCTCCTGTCGTCCGGCCAGTGCCAGAATCTTATTCACCGCTGCATCGGTGGGGTGCAGACAGTACCCACACTGGTCGTCTTCCTGCACGGGAAAGAAGCGGAAGGCACTGTCCTGAGCCCACTCGATCCTTAGCTGTTGTCCTTCTGCGGACAGGACCGCACGATAAAACGCAGGGGTGCGCAGCAGCCAACTGAGATCGTAGCCGGCATCGCCGAGAGTCGCAGCGTCTGTCTCGGCACACAACGCCACGCTCTCGGCAAGATCGTGGAACAGGTCAAGATCCTGGGAGAAGCGCGGAGTGTCGCTGCCGCGGTGAAGGACCGTGGCACCGGCAAGGTAGCTCTCGGGGCTGCGGTTGGCGGCGATGGCCTTGAGCACCCGTGTCTGAATACCTGTCAGCGGCATAGTCTGGCGGCGAGGATGAATCCCCGTCTTCCTCCGTGCTGACGCAGGCCGCGCACGACTTCGGGCACGTCCGCCAGGGCGATCTTCATGTCGGGTCGCATGTACCAGAAACACTGAGCGTGAAATTCGCGGAAAGCACGGCGGGCTTCACGGACCCTGACCATGTTGCGTGCGTCCTCGGGCGAAAGGCGGCGACGGCTCTTTCTACCGCCTTCGCGTCCGATCTTTGCCAGGTACGCGCTGATATCTGGTGGAGATGTCTGCATTCCGAAACTTGCATCTATCATAAGCCGGTTATGATCAGAAATCAAGTGGTCTCTTCTCAGGTCACTATCTTGATCAGCAACCAGGAGGATAGAACGCCGCATGGCCACTGTGACAACGAACAATCTCGCGAAGCTGCAGGATCACATTTCATCGAGGGATCTTGCCGCGGTGCTCGTCACCGACATGACCAACGTCAGGTGGCTGACCGGGTTCAGCGGCTCCTTCGCCATGGTCATCGCAACCGGTGACGATGGCCTGCTGCTGACGGACAGTCGCTACCGGATTCAGGCAGCGGAGCAGGTCAAGGTCTGCGAGAGCCATGCCTTTTCCCGGCCGACGACGACAACGCAGTTCCTCGCCGAGCAGTTGCGGGGATTTGGGATCCAGCAGGTCGGTGTCGACGAGGACCACGTCACGCTGGGCCAGCTGCGCAGTTGGCAGGCGGAAGCAACCGATGTGGACTTTGTCGCACAGCGCGATGCCTGTACCGATCTGCGGATGATCAAGTCGGAAGCCGAGCTGTCGATCCTGCGCCGGGCGTGTGACCTCGCCGACCGCTGTATGCAACACGTTGTCGACAGGGTGGCCGCGGGCAGAACAGAGAGGCAGCTGCTGATGGCGATCCATCAGTTTCTGCTCGAAAACAACTCGGCGCCGTCCTTCGAACCGATCGTCGTCAGTGGTCCTCGCAGTGCCCGACCCCATGGCGCCGCCAGCGATCGGAAGCTGGAGTCGGGCGACTTCCTGACTTTCGATCTGGGTGCCGTGGTCGACGGCTACTGCAGCGATATCACCCGAACCGTCGTCGTCGGCAAGGCGACCCAACGGCACCGGGAGGTGTATGAGCATGTGCTGGCCGCCGAGGAAGCCTGCATCGCACAGTGCGTTGCCGGCGCCGAGGGAAAGGAGCTGGACCGGCTCACCCGCGAGATTCTCGACCGTGGCGATCTCTCTCGATACTTCACGCACGGCCTGGGCCATGGACTCGGTACGCTCGTACACGACAGCGGCCGTCTCAGTTCGACGGAGGACCAGGTACTGGAAGCTGGTCAGGTCTGGACCATCGAGCCGGGCGTATACATCGAGGGGTTCGGCGGGGTCCGCATCGAAGATGACATCGTCGTCACCGAAGGCGAACCTGAAGTGCTGACGCACTTCCCGAAACAGCTGCTCGAGCTGCAGGGCTGATGATTCCGATCATGTCCGCGAGAAGACTGCCTATCAATCCTACTTGTATGAAGAGGCGCACCATGGGACGTTTTTCACAGGGATGTTTCACAAACCTGCTCGCGCTGGCGTTGACAATCTGCGCCATCGACCTGACCGAGGCTCAGACCCCTTTGCGCGAGCTGCTGCCCGTCAAGGGGGCCGACATCACCTTGAAGCCGGGCAAGTGGCTCGCCTGCAGCAAGCCGGCCCGCAAGCACGTGCTCGACCGGTTGATCCCGCTCGGTCAGGCGCCTGACGGAGACTTCCTGCTCGACGACCGCGACAGCTTCCCGGCCATGGCCCTCGGGCCGCTCGCGAAGTGCCAGGGCCGGAACCGGACCTTTCGAATCGCGACCTACGCCGACGTGCCGCTTCTGATCCCAGCGATCGCGGCGGAGTTTCAGGTCAGCACCGATTGGCTGTACTCGCTGGCAACGCGTCCACAGGGGTACGTCATCCTCACGTCACGAAGAGGCAGGGGGCAGCGGATCGCGATCGTCGGCGGCACCGACGAAGGGCTCCAGTACGGGATCCTCGACTTCCTCAAGGAGTCCACCTGGAACGCGTCCACCGGATCGCTGACCTGGCCGCGGCAGAACGTACTCAACTACCCGGAAGTTGGTGAGCGGATCTACTCGAATGAGACACGCAGCGGGCTGTTCGAGTGGTGGACGATGCCCCCCGGTGGCGTCGTCGAGTACCTCAAGACGTGCACTCCCGGAAGCACCTGCGACGAGGAACGCGAGGTCGTCGACAATCCGGTCTGGCACCGGTTCAACTCCTTCGCTCAGTACAACGGCGAAATCCCGGGGGCCCTGTTCCACGGCGGCACGGGCAATGCGATCCCCCGCTTCGCCGACTACGTCACCTGGATGGACGAACGCTTCCTCGATCCGATCGCCACGGTAAGCGCAGGAGCCAATGGGACCAGCCGATTCACAGAGCTCGGCGAGTGGCTCTCGACGAATGACGTCCCGGACATGGAGAGGGCCGACGGGCTCGGGGTGTTCGGACGCCAGATGGTGTTCGACAACAACTTCCTGCGCCCCGACCCGATACACGGGTTCGCCTTCGACAGCGGCACGGGCGGGATCACCCCCGTCAATCTCCTGACGGCGACAGGCTATCACCCGAGCGACCCGGCGCAGGGCTTCGTGCCCGACACGACGCCGGGACCCGCCGAGTGGATCGAGCAGGTCTGGAATTCCGGTGCAGCCGGATTACCGACCGCGCCGCCGGGCGGGCCGCAGGACGGGATCTGCGTGAACAACACGTCCGGTGCGTGGCCCGAGCTCGTGCTCGACCTCAACGCCTTCGGCCTCAACGCCGGCTCGTGGTACGCCCTCGGCTTCTTCGCCTGGGGAGACGGTCAGGAGTACCGGGTCCAGGTCGACTGGAACACGGCAGCAGGCGCCAAAACCACAGGTGGCTACCACCGGGTCGCTCCGGCGTCGGGGAGCTGGAGCGACTACAAATCCATCGTGTTCAAGGCCTGGACCGGCGCCGGAACCGGTCCCGGCGAGGCCGAGCTGGCGTTCACCACGCGGTCGAGCGCGCCAACCAGTTGTATTGCCGGCCTCACCCTGACGGAGATCGACGGGTCGTTGCGGGCCGTCAAGGGAGCATCCGATCCGACGCTCGCGAACATGCTCTCCCTCGCGAGCCAGTCTCCGTTGGACTACACAGTGACCCAGGCGGTCGCTCCAAAGTGGGAGCCATACTATGCGTGGGATCCAGCCGCGTCAGGGGCTACCGCTACGAGCGGGCCAGGCGATCGTCGAGTGGACCAACGGAACCGCCCCCTCAGGACCGGTGTTCGTCGACTGGGCCTCGGCCACACACGTCGGCATGCAGCCTCTCACGAGTGGAGGACCGGTGAACGAGAAGACCGCCGGCGACCGAAACTGGGACATCTATCAGGAAGAGTACTGGGGGCTCGGTTTGGTCAACTCAGGCAACCGAGTCGCGGCGCCGGTGACCGAGATCCTCGACGTCTACGATTCCTCGGTGAATGCCGCGGGCGATCCGCTTACCGGCATCCTCTCCACCCGGTACTTCGGGCTGTTCAGGGGCCTCAGCGAGTTGCGCGGCAGCAACACCGGGCTCGGGTTGTTCGACGCTGGACCACCGGCCACGATCACGACCTATAGTAACCAGGAGCACGTCGAGAACTACGTTTGCCGCGCGTCGGACGAGATCCACAACTTCGACTACGGCCTCGGGACATTCAGCACGGGCCTGCACTCCCAGCCCTGGAACGTCGATCCGACGCGGTATCATTCCGGCTGCACTGCCGACCCGACCGCCATGAGACTTCTGATCCACTCGGACATGCTGACCACCGTCCACAACGGCCGGTACGAGTACGGCGTGACGATGAGCAATAAGCCGGGGACGATCGGTCCACCGTTTGCGTTCGATGGCAACGTCGTCACGGTCACGACGTGGAACTACGAAGAGGCGATGGGTTTCAAGGAGGCGATGGTCGCCGACTTTTCCGGCAATGGATACGAAACCATCGGCGTGACCTGGTGGCTTCCCGCAAGTTATCGGTACTGGGCCGCCAAGATCGCCGGAGACGAGCGCCTGGTCGCCGGGTACAGCGGCACTTTTCCCAGAGACTCGCTCGAGCCGGTGATCACCGACCGCTGGCGTTACAAGGCCGCCGTGGGCAACTGCTTCTGGAACCCTGGCTGGGGCGAACTGGCCCTATGGCAGGTGTGCGACGCAGCGGTCGATCCTCACTGCGGCGACACCTACCCGTGGACAGCCCTCGTGCCTGGTGCCGGCCGCAGCTACGGCGCCGAAGAGGACACTGCGGTCGATATGGCGTCGGCGTCGTTCGATCCGGGCCCCGTACCGCTTGAGCCGTCCTGGGACACCTCAGTGTCAGGTGCGCTCACCAACCCTGTTGAGTACCGCGTCCGGCTGCGCTACTACAGCGACTCCGCCGTGCCGTCATCGATCACGTTCCAGGCGGCCGCCGCTTCGGGAACGCTGTCCCCGATCTACGCTGCCACGGTCACCACGTCCACGATCGCCTGTGCGGATCCGGGTGCCTGCGGAGGCCCCTACTACGTGATCGAAGCCGAGGCAGGCCTGGGCCTGCCGCCAGGCCCGGCCGATCCGTGGATCAACGTCCGGCCGATCGTTCTTTCTCATGGGGCGACCATCGACGTCCTCAGCCTGCAGCAATCCACCCCGCCGCTCGCCTTCCCCAGCACGGTCGAGTATCAGTGTGGCGACTGGAATGTCTATCCCTGATCGCGTGGTCTCATTCTGTCTGGGCCTGGCCCTGCTATCTCCACCGCTGCCACCCGCTCTCAGCGTTTCGGCGCGTTCTCCGGTACACGTACCGCGTCGACGATGCGGGGATCCGGGATCTGTGGTTCGCCCTTCACCGATTCGCACAGCTCGAAGGCCTCGGTGACCGTCTTCTCGTCCCCCTCCAGGGCCAGCACGACAGCACCCTCGGACCCGGCGACACCACCGGAGGCGATGTGTACGGCGGTGACCCCGGTGAGAATCTCGAGTGCCTGGATCTCCGTCACCGCTTTGGCCGTGACCACCGGCATCAGGCCGGCCGCTGAACCCATGGTCAGATCCCACAGGTGATTGCCCGAGGCAAAGTGAGCGTCGATGACCGAGGGAATGAGCCGTTCCAGACTCACCGGGGAGATCCAGTGGCAGCCGCGGGCGGTCAGAGTTCCCCAGATTCCACCCACAGTACCTCCCGCGCCGTCGCCAGCCATGACGCCGATGTTGCCCTCGGGATCGACGGCGTTGGCCCCTTTGATCGAGACATCTTTGGCCTCCATCTGACCGAGGGCTTCCGGGGCCGTCACCTCGACGAGCTTGCCGTCGCGCAGCACCCACGGTCCCACTTGGTCGTCAGGGTGGACTCCTGACAGCCGTCCCTGCGTGATGATGCCGGCCGTGTAGTTGCCCTTGGGGCCCGCCTCGCCGGTGATCTCCTCCAGCAGGTAGGACGGGGTGATACCACGGGAAACGATGAGCCAGCCGTCCCTGAGCACTCTCTGGATCTCAGGTATCTGCTGAGTGCCTTTGGCGATGAGCCGTTTGCCCTCGTTCGGCAGCAGCACGACGACGGCGTGGAAGCGGTCATCCCGGGTACCTTCAAGAGGTCTTCTGAATGCTGAAGTGTCGTAGAACATGTCGTTCCTTCGTGTGAGTGGTCGGTGGCCTACCTTACCGATGAGAGAGACGTCGTCAGTCACGTGGGTTCGGGTGCACCACCAAACTTCAATGAGCAGAGACAGGCGCCGCAATTCAAGCCGCGAGAAGTCAGAGCGCCATCACATCAGCCAGGAAACCTATGAGAATACTCTACCTCGATCTTGACGCACTCAACCCGCGGCACCTGTCCTGTTACGGGTATCACCGCAATACCAGCCCGGCGATCGACGCCGTTGCCGCCGAGGGATTGCGCTGCACCAATGTCTACACGCCAGACGCCCCCTGCCTGCCATCGCGCACCGCCTTCTACCAGGGGCGATTCGGCATTCAGACCGGTGTGGTCGGCCACGGTGGCACGGCGGCGGACCCCAAGCGCGAGGGGTGGGACCGGGGCTTCCGTTCCTGCTATGAGGAAGCCTCGTTTCCGCGACTGCTGCAGAAGTCCGGCCTGCACACGGCCATGATCTCGCCTTTCGGTCAGCGTCATGCAGCGCACCAATTCTACGCCGGGTTCAACGAGATCCACAATACGGGTCAGGGCGGCATGGAGCCGGTGGCGGTGGTGCAGCCGGTGGTCGATCGCTGGCTCGACCAGCACGCCGCCGAAGAGGATTGGTATCTGCACGTCAACTACTGGGACATCCACACACCGTACCGAACACCGGACGACTACGGCAATCCCTTTGTGGACGATCCGGTGTCCGATCTCTTCACCGACGAGCTCATCGAGGCCCACGTCCAGCGCTACGGCCCGCACTCGGCCCAGGATCTGGGCATGTACACCGACAACAACACCGAGCGATTCCCGCGCCTGCCGTTGCGGATCACCGACGGGGCAACGTTGAAACAGTGGCTGGACGGGTACGATGTGGCCATCCGTTACGTGGACGACCAGATCGCCACCATCGTCGGCAAGCTCAAGGCGGCGGGGGTGTACGACGACACGGCGATCATCATCTCGGCAGACCACGGTGAGAACCAGGGTGAGCTGGGGATCTACGGTGAACACGCCACCGCCGATGCCGGCACCTGCCGGATCCCGATGGTGGTCAAGTGGCCGGGCGGCGTGGCCGGCGCCGTGGACGAAGGATTCCACTACAACATCGACTGGGCGCCCACGTGTCTGGAGCTGTTCGGCAGCCAACAGCCGGTGCCGGACCTGTGGGACGGGCAGAGTTATGCGGCAACGGTGCAAACCGGGGCGGGACCCGGTCGCCACGAACTGGTGGTGAGTCAGTGCTGCCACGTGTGCCAGCGCAGCGTGCGTTTCGACCGGTGGATGTATGTGCGCACCTACTGCGACGGCTTTCATCCCTTCGCGCAGGACATGCTGTTCGATCTGGAAGCCGATCCCCTGGAGCAGGATGACGTCGCCGCAAAGCACCCCGAGGTCGTACGCGAGGGAGCCTACCGGCTTATGAACTGGCACGACGCCCAGATGCAGAAGATGGCCGTCCACTGCAGCGACTCGGTGGATCCGCTGTGGACGGTGGTGCGCGAGGGGGGGCCCCATCACGCGCTGCACGACCCGGAGCGGAGCCCGCTGCCGAAGTACCTGCAGAGGCTCGAGGCGACGGGGCGCGCCAGCGGCGCCGCCGAGCTGCGCCGGAAGTATCCCAACCTGACATGAGGCGAAGCGGGTCCAGGCACGCTGTGGCCGCCATCGCTGCGGCGCTGCTGTGGATCTCCTGCGCGGAGGAGGGTGACAACGATGTCGGCACACCCCGGACCCTCGTCATCTGGGACTTCGGGGGCGTGCCCGGGCACGAAGCCTGGATCCGAGGGGCGGTGGACAGTCTCGACGCCGCCCGCGACGACCTGCACATCAAGTTGGAGACCCGCGACTGGGCGACGCAGCGGGAGAGTCTGATCAGCTCCACCGTGGTCGGCGAGGGGGCCGACATCGTTCGCGTGCACCACAAGTACGCGGTAGAGTTCGGCGAGCTCGGTGGCCTGCTGGCGCTGGACAATTTCGCCGACTTTCCCCAGGTCAGGTCGAAGCTGCTCGACAATCTCTGGGACCACGTGGCGTACGATGGTCAGCACTACGGCGTACCCGTCTCCATGCTGCCCTTCATCATGCCGGTGAATCGCCACATGCTGCAGGCCCATGGGCTGGACGTTCCGGCGACCTGGGAAGACATGTGGGACATGGGACCGGCGTTGAAGGCCAGCGGCATCCACACGCTGACCATGCCTGCCGGACTGAACCTCGATACGGCCTATCGGTTTCTGGCGCTGTTCTACCGGGCCGGCGGTCGGCTGTTCAACGACGACTGGACAGCGGCGGCCTTCAACGGGCCCGCAGGTCTGGGTACACTCAAGTTCCTGATCCGGATGAAGGATGCCGGTTTCTTTCCCGCCGCCAGCACGGCATACCGTTCGGATGAGAACGAGGCCCACTGGAGCACGGAGAAGGCGGCTCTGGCGATCGAGGGTCCCTGGTGGCAGAGCGTCGCCGCCGACCACTTCGGCTTCGATCTGGCCAAGCTGCAGCTGGCCCAGGTCCCCCGGCCGCAACGGCTGCTCGAAGACAACGAGTCGAAGACCCTGATCGACGTCGTCATGGTGGCGATCACGGGATACACGAAAGCGCCGGACGCGGCCTGGGAGGTGGTGAAGGCCCTCGCCGTGGAGGACCCTGTGTGGCATCGGCCCGACCCGTCGATGGGTGGTATGTCGACGCACAAAGTCGCCTACGGTCCGGGTGTGGCGTCGGACTACATGGATCTACCGGTACTGGCCGAGGCTGGCGCCAACGGCCTCGGATGGCCCGGTCATCCGGCGATCACGGAGATCCAGCGCCATCTCGCCGACGCGGTGAACATGGCGCTCACCGGTACGATGGATCCGCAGCAGGCGCTGGACCACGCTGCCGCCGAAGTGAACGAGATTCTCGCCGACTACTGAAACCACAGGACGGCACCAGGAGAGGGACATGCTCAGCGACGATCAGCTCAGCCACTTCCGCCAGCAGGGGTACGTCATCGTGCCGGACGCCTTGAAGGACCTCGGGCAGGAACGAGTGCGGCAGGCCTTCAACGACGCGCAACGGCAGACGGAACCCGCCTGGCGCGAGTACCTGGCCAGCGAGTCGACAAAAGGCGTGTACGGCCGGGGGCCTTCAGCCCACGTCATGGTCGACATGTGGCAGCACGATGGCCTGTTTCTCGATCTGGCCGATAACCCGGCCGTGATCCCCGCTCTGCAACAGGTGGTCGGCCCCGACCTGCAACTCACCGAGGCCATCGGCCACATCCATCCGGCAGATACACCGGCCCATATCGAGTGGCACCGGGACTGGCCGCCCTGGAGCCATCCCACCCAGGCGCTGAAGGCCAAGGTCTTCTATTTCGTCGACGACATCGATGCGGACATGGGCTGCTTCAGCATCGTGCCGGCAAGTCACGCCTGGCCGGAGGATCCGCCGGGCTCGACCAACTCGTTTCACACCGAGGCAGAGCGCGCCGAGCGGACCCCTCAGTACACCGGAGACGAGCTGGAGGACATGCCGGGCCTGCAGAAGGTGACGGCCGCGGCGGGTACGGCGGTGATCTGGAACGTCGCCCTCTGGCACACGGCCACGGCCAACACCAGCAGCCGGGATCGTCGAATCCTCGTCTACGGCTACACCCATTTCTGGGTCAAGCAGTGGGAAGACCGCCGGCCGCCAAAGGCGATGATCGAGTGGGCGGATTCACCCCACCGGCGCCAGTTGATGGGGATCCACGCGGTGGAGGGCCGGGCGGCCTGGGATCGCCGGGATGTGCCGTACTTGCCCGAGCACCAGGCGATCGCCGATGCCAAGCCATTCTGAGCACTCGGGTGGCGGCTCTCAAGTTGACGGTCAACAAGTTGACTAAGTAAGTTAGTCATATGCCAACACATCAGGTTAACATCCACGAAGCCAAAACCCACCTGTCCCGCCTCATTCAGGAGGCACTCGAGGGCACCGAAGTCATCATCGCCAAGGGAAACCGGCCTGTTGCCAGGCTGGAAATACTGCCTGAGGGCAAACCCGAACGAAGGATCGGCGGCAGCGCCGGCCTGGTGATTCGGATGGACGAAGATTTCGATGCCTCCCTCGACGACTTCGCATCCTACAGCGAATGAAACTCCTCATCGATACCCATGTGTTTCTGTGGGCTGTGCACGGTGACCCGCGTCTCAGCGAACCGGCCAGGGAAGCGTATCTGAATCGTCGCAACGATCTCTACGTGAGTGCCGCCAGCTTCTGGGAGATCGGCATCAAGGTCAGCCTCGGCAAACTCGAGTTGGCCTCCGGATGGCTCGAGACACTACGGCACGAGATGGAAGCGAGTGGCTTGAGGCTGCTGCCCGTGGAACCCGAGCACTGCGCCAGTCTGGCGTCTCTCCCGTTCCATCACCGAGATCCGTTTGACCGGTTGCTGGTGACACAAGCACTGAAGGAGGGCATGTCCATCATCACGGCAGATCGCAAGCTCGCCGAGTACGAGCCGGCGTGTGTGTGGTAGGTAGGCAGGTGGAACTGGACATCGTTGAGTCCCGGGTGCATTCTCGAGTAGGGAGTCCGGCCCGTCTGCCACGCATTTCCTCTGAGACGTACAGGAGTCGACGATGAGCTTGTCCGTGCACCAGGAATCCGATCTGGTCGTCGTGGGGAACTCCTCTGACGATCCCTTCGCCATCGACGTGGCCTTTGCCACGGGACAGGGCGAAGACATCGCCGATCTGATCAGCATGAAGAGATATGCCAACTCGGAATTCTGTCCCAGGTTCATCTCGGATGAGCGGGACTTTGCCGAGATCGGCAACAAACTCGAAGGCAAGCAGGTCATCATCGTCAGCACCAGCAATCTGATGCTGAGCCGTCAGAGCTTGGCTATGCGCAACCTGCTGATTGCCCGGGCCGCCAAGGAGAACGGTGCCGCCGCCGTGGTCCTCGTCGAGCCGGATCTGTATTACAGCGCCCAGGACCGGGGGCCCCGCGCCGACGCGGTGGACACCGATTCCGAACGCAGCGCCAGCGACCTAAAGAAGTTCGACGGCCAGCCGTTTACGGCAAAGCTGTATGCCCAGATGCTGAAGCTGTCAGGTGTCGATCGGGTGGTGACGGTGCACAACCACTCCCACGCCGTGCAGAGCATGTTCAGTGAGGTTTTCGACGGCGGCTTCCACAACCTGATTCCCTACGAGATCTACATCGACTACCTGTTGAACTCGAATATCGTAGACTACGGAGAGGGTGGTGAAGGCCTGGCGTTGTGCGCGCCGGACAGGGGAGCCCGGGATTTCGTCAAGGGGCTCTTCACCGCTCTGGGACTGCCCAAGGCCAGGTCCGTCCTGCTGGAGAAGGAGAGGACGGGAGAGCGCGAGGTGGAGATCAAGCTCGACCCCGAGAGTGAGTCCACCCTCGATCAGCTGGACGGTCACGACATCGTGCTGTTCGACGACATGGTCCGCACCGGCTCAACGGTGGTGAAGTCCTGTCAGCTGCTCAAGCAGGCCAACCCGGGCAAGACCGTGTTCGCCGTCACCCACTTCTACGCCAGCGAAGAGGGTCGAGAGAAGATGGCCAACACCTCCATCGACGAGATCCTGGCCCTCAATACGATCCCGACGATACTCAACCGCGACGTGCAAGGGCGGCTGCGCCGGAAGATGGTGGTCCTCAAGATCGAGAAGTGGCTGGCGCGCAATCTCTGTGAGATTCTGGGCGTGGCCGCGCCAGAACAGTCGAGCCTCTACCAGATCGACATGTCCTCGAAGAACCGGCGTTTTCAGCACAAGATCTGGATGAGCGAGGAGCTGAGGGGGCTGAACAAGGCCTGACAGGGCAGCTGGGCGATCCCGCCAACGGCCATCACGGCGCGAACTTCTGAATGCGCCGGTTGCCCACATCGGCCACATATATGAAGCCATCGTCGTCCACGGCGATGGAGCCGGCAAGATCAGAGTATGTCTGGCCACCGAGGAAGTCGAACTCACCCTCAGTAGCCCCTTTGTGGCCCCATTGAGTGAGGTAGTTCCCCTCCGTGTCGAACACTTGAATCCGAGAGTTGCCAGCGTCGAGGACGTAGAATCTGCCGTCCCGGCTGACATCGAATGACAGCGGCGCTGTCAACTCGCCGTCGCCGTTTCCCAGCCCCGCGCCGATCGCGGCACCATCAGTTGACGTCGGCCAGTCAATTCTGCCCGTGGCGGTGAATCCGGCTGCTCCCACTCGAATACTGTTGCCCTGCACCATGCAGAGACCGAGCATATCTCCCCCTGTTGGGCTCTCCCAGGTTCGGATCTCTGCGACGGGGCCGTCCAGATGCAGTGAGCGTAACTCGGAGCCATCGGCTGCGAAGGACCGCGCCGTCGCACCTGTTGCGAGACCGACGACGTCTCCGAGGGAGACTGTACTCGCCCACTCCGGAGGCGTGTCCATGAACTCCGACCAGTAGACCGGCGTCGTTGCCCGAATGTCCTGCGTACCTGCGCCGAGTTCGGCCGAGAAGGAAAAGGGAAAGCCTGGCAGAAGCGGGAATGGTGATATTGCCAGACCTGTATTCCTGTCATCGCCAATATATGCCCACGCCATCTCGACGCTCTGTGACTCGGGTCGCATTGTGAAGCTGACACGCGCGTAGGTTGGACTAACACGCGAGCCCAGAGTCACCACGGTTCTCCCCGACACAATCGAGAGTGTGGCCTGGTATGTCACGCTCTGCCAGTCCTGCCCCCCCGAATAGCGGAGCGTAGTCGGTGCGCCAAGCTCACCCCCTGAACGTTCGAGGACGACACGGCCGTCCTCGACAAGGTCTCCCTGCAAGCCAGTAGGATCGGAGGAGGGGTCGAGAGTTACCACGGGTATGCCGTCGGCCACGACAGCCATTCTGTGCAAGAAAGCCAGCGCCGTGGCGAACCCACCCCCACTTGAGGATGTCTCCAGGTCAACGTCCAACCTGCTTTGAAAGAGAGCATCGGTTCGCAGACTCGGTCCAGCATCCTCGAACAGAATGAAGTCTGCATTGCTGGCTGCGATCATGCCCGACGCCGTTCGTCCAGCAGTTCTCACGTCCTCCTCGATTGCGAAGCTGGTAAGCCTCCGGCCCACCGGATCACGCGCTGTACTCACCGAGTGCTTCCGGAATCGAACAGGCGAGACATCGATCACTTCACTGTCATCGATCACCACCCCGTCCTGCGAGAAGTGAAGTAGCCGCACCCGTGAGCCCTCGTTCACAATTGCACTCAACTGCCCGGGCTCTTCGACATAGAGTCGCACGCTTGCGCTGTCGGGAATCTCCATGGGCCAGGACGACAGCCACTCGTGGATGCCGCCACCTTTGACGACACCGGGTAGCCGCTCAGCCAGTAACGTCAGCACTTCTACCCGGTAACTGTACCGCCTGTCTCCATGCAATCCTCTATCGACGATGGAGGTCGATGATGCATCGCGGACCTCGCCGACGAGCACATCACCTTCCTCGCGGGAGGATCTCCAGACCTCGTAGGCCTCGAATCTGGGCCCGTTGTAGACCGTCCAGCGCACCGTGGCCGTTGCTGTGGCGGCATCGAACCGAAGGTCTTGGATGACGACCCCCTGCAGCTTTATGGCCCGAGGATTGACCTCGTTCGAAGATGCCTCAAGGCCGTCACGGGTGACGACGGAAACCCGGTACGTGAACTGACTGAGGAGAGAAACCGTGTCCGTGAAGGATACGGTCCTGGTGTCGTACATCCGCGCGAGAGTGTCCACGCTGGACAGATCCGAGCGTGTTCGTAGAACCAGATACTCGGCGAACCGACCTTCAGCAGCAGTCCACGACAACTGTACCGTACCCGTGCTGTCATCGGTGACGGCGGTCAACGTCACCGCCGGCGTCAGCTCGGGATCGAGCGGATTCTCCCGCTTGGCGTCGTGGCTGCAGCCCAGCAGGGCCAGCAGGGCGATGAGTCGGATGGATTTCGGCGCCCTGCCGCTGCTCAACGCCGGACTGGCACGAATGCCCACCCCGCAACTGTCGCTGGCGGCCTGGCCGATCCTCTATTCCATCATCCTCTTCTTCCGTGGACCCGGCATCGCGCTGCCCGAAACCGTCATCGCTCTGCTCAGACACGCCGAGGATCTGCCGCCCCTGCGGCGCTTCTGCTGGTGGGTGGCGGGTGTGTCCACGACGCTGCTGGCCCTGGTCACACTGACGCCGGTTTTGCCCCGATACCTGCACCACGTGGCCGGCGTCAGCGGCCATCTCGCCGACCTCGTGATGACAGGTGTACTCGTCGGTGCCTTCATCCCGGCGCTGGCAGCGGTGAGCAACATGTTCCGCGGGATCCTCATGACAGGGCGGGCGACTTCCCACGTCTACTGGGGGATGGCGGCGTATTTCGTGGCTACCGTCATCGGCATCGGCGCGGGTGTCGTTCTGCAGACCCCCGGTATCCTCACCGCAAGTCTCGTCTTCACCACGTCTACAATCGTTGAGATCGTCTATCTGGGGGTCAACGCCCGAAGGCTGCAGCGCCGGCGTTGGCCCGCCTCAGTCCCTGGCCAGGGTCAGGATTTGCGCCGAGGGAGTGTTTCATGATAGTACTGGCTGGAAGGAGGAAGCAGACATGACTTCTCGAGAGCGAATGCTCGCCGCCCAGCGCGGTGAGCGCCCCGACCGCGTGCCCGTGTCGCCCTTCGGGCTGGGGCATCTGGATCCGCAGAGCACCATCGCCGCCGAACTGATCGCGCGCACCGACCCCTTCCTGAGTGCCGGCCTCGGGGGCAACACTTTCGCCGGAACCGCCGTCGAGACCACCGTTCAGCAGGTGGGAGACGAAACGGTAACCCAGATCCAGACACCCTCGGGACCTCTCGTGCAGCGCTATCGCCGCACCGACATCACCGGCTGCATGGTCGAGTTCCCGTGCAAGACGGCAGCCGACGTCGAGGCGTACCTGGCGATTCCCTTCGTCGCCGCCGTGCCCCAAGTGGAGGGATTCCTCGAGCAGCGCGCCAGGATCGGCGACGACGCGATCCTGCTGGCCGGCATCGGCGACGCCATCTGTTTTCCGGCATCGATCCTGTCACCTGAGGACATGTGCCTGCTGTCGATAGATGTCCCCGACCTGCTGCGCCGCTGCGTGCAGGTGGCCCACGAACGCCTCATGGTCTACGTCGAAGCGGCCTGTCGCGGCGGTGTCGATGCCTGGCGTATCGTCGGCGGCGAGTATGCCACAGAGCAGCTCGGCCCCGACGGTTTCGACGACCTCGTCAAGCCCTGGGATACCGAGCTCGTCTCCCTGATGCACGATCATGGCGCCCTGGCCTATTACCACAACCACGGGTACGTCGACATCTACCTGGAAACCTTCGCCGATCTCGGCATCGATTTTCTGGATCCGCTGGAGGTGCCACCCTACGGCAATGTCGACCTCGGTGAGGCCCACCGTCGCATCGGTGATCGTGTCTGCCTGGTGGGTGGCCTCGACGACATGGAGGTGCTCGAGACAAGGGACGAGGCCACCGTCCGGCAGATGGGTCGCGCCCACCTGGAGTCCGTTGGACACGAGAGTGGATTCTGTCTGGGCGGGACGGCGTCAGGGACCTACACCGAAGTGGCGGCGCGAAACTTCGTCGCCCTGGTAGAGGAATCAGAGCGCTTCTGCAACTGAGGTCCGCTGGAGTCAGCTTCTACCGGTGCCAACGCTCCCGCAGGTACTCCAGGTAGAACAGGGCATTGTCGACGGGAACGTTGCTGGGAATGTGGTTGCCCACGGCAAATACAAAGCCGTTGCAGCGTTCGGTAAGGGCCAGACTGGCGTCGATCTCGACGGCGATCTGTTGTTGCGTACCGAAGGTGAGGGTGCGGCAGTCCACCTTGCTGCTGACGATGACGTGGGTGTCGCCGAAGGCCTCGACGGCGGCCTCCAGCGACGTCATGGGCTCGAAGATGAATCCATGGGCCCCGGCAGCGGCCAGGTCCGGCAGGAACTCGGTGTAGGTGGCATCGGCGCAGAAGAGGACGAGTTTCCCGGCTTCACGCAAAGGCTCCCACAGTTTCTGGTAGCGCGGGAAGATGGCCGACCGGTAGAAGTCCGGGTGCATGAAGGGACCTTCCGACCAGACCATGTCGTCATGGCAGATGAAGGCCTCGATGGAGGTCTCGGCCTGCGCCTGGTAGTGGTGCAGGGAGAGGCGGAAGAAGCCATCGATGACACGCTCGAAGCGCTGCTGATCGGCGGCGGCTTCCAGCAAGCGCTCCCAGCCAAAGGTCTGAATCATGCCGGAGACGATGGTCTTGTAGTAACCGCCGGGAAACACCTGTTCGGGATGATCGGCGCGCCCGCTGCGATAGCGCTCTTCGTAGTAGTCGACGAGCTCGCCTGAATCAGGCAGCCCGTATTCTGCAACTGCATCGAATGCCCAGACCTGTTCCACGGAGGCAAACGGGCAGGTTACCGTTTCGCGGCGATCGATGCCGCCCTCCAGAAACTCGGCGTGGCCCATGTCGGTGACCCGGCCGCGTTGCTCCCATGGCACCGGACCATCATTCGTCGACCACAGAAAGTCGATGTCCCAGGCTTCGTGGAAGGCCTGCCAGGCGTCGGTGTCGGTGCGTGGGTCACGCCCGGTGACGGCGCGAACCAGGGCGTAATTGCTGCAGTACTCCGTATGCGCCAGGCGCGCCGCCGGATCCCGACGCAGCGCCGCCATGCCGATTTCGTAGCTCATGTAACGCGGCCTTCTAGCGCCAGCGGGCGCAGTAGTCGCTCTCGCGATGAGCGTCGACCATTTCCTGATCCAGCGGGTAGCTGCCCCAGCGTCTTGTCGCCTCGACCATGGCCCGATAGTTCTCCGGCTTCACGGCGGGATGGATGGAGTTGCTCGAGGCCAGCACGAAGCCGCCACCGGGGGCCGCTTTGGCGATGGTTTCCTGCACCGCCGCCTCGACTTCTTCGGCTGTGGCGTTGGGCAGCAGCTCGGTACAGTCGATGTTGCCCATGACGGCGATGCGGTCCCCGTATCGGGCCTTCACCTCACCGATGTCCATGCCCGCCAGGGGCTCCAGCGGGTCGATGGCATCGATACCCGCCTCGTCGACCATCATGTCGAGAAGCGGCCAGATATTGCCATCCGTGTGTTTGATGAAGGGCACGCCGGCCTCGTGGGCGACATCGACGCTCTGCTTCAGGTAGGGCAGGACGAACTCGCGGAAGTGGTTGGGTGACATGGACGGCCCGTGGGTGGCGGCGTAGTCGTCACCGGAGACGATGACGTCGGCGCCCAGCTCGATGGCGTTCTTCATCATGCGGATCTTGTAGTCCATCACCAGCCGCGCCAGGTCGTGGACGAAGTCAGGCGCTTCGATGTAGGCCATGAGCAGCCGGTCCATACCGCCGAGCAGATAGTGGGAGAACTCGAAGGCATCGTGGGTGCAGAAAACGATGGCCCGCTCGCCCTTGAAGCGTGACACCGCTGAGCGCAGTCCCGCCAGGCGGGCGCCGTCGTCGGCGTCGGGAGGGGTGTAGGCGGCCAGGTCCCCGGGACCGGCGATGGGACCACTTTCGGGATAGGGGATGCCCACGTCCGTTTGACGCCAGACGACCTGCCAGTGATCGGCCGAGGCCTCGCCGATGCCCTGCATGCCGATGTCGTCGGCCTGCACGGGGGTCAGCGGCGTGTCCTCGAAGACGGTGATGCCGTCGAGATCCTCGGCTTCGACGAAGTCTTCGAGGCTGGCAGCACCCCAGGCTGAGCGCGTGGGCTCGTTGACGATGAGCTCCCAGATGGGAACACGGTCCGGCTGCTGCCGTTGGAGTGCCGCGAGAAACCGCTCTCGTCCGTTCATTGTCACCTTTCAGGAACAGTTCGACCAGGGGATGTCCAACATCCGGCGTCGGGTAATAACGGATAATCATCCCCAACCGCGCACGTCGAGGCAATCGGCCCGGGCAGAAGGTCTCTTACTTCAGCAGCGAGATCTGGTGTGTCTGTCGTACGTCACCCGTCTGCAGCCGCACGAAATACCGGCCGCTGGCCAGTGCCCGGCCGCTGTCGTCAGAGCCGTTCCAGACGACGGTATAGGCGCCAGCCGTCTGTGCGGCGTTGACGAGGATGCGCACGCGCTGACCGACGGCATTGTAGACCAGCAGCTCCACATCGGCAGCGCCGGCCAGCTGATACGGGATCGTCGTCGACGGATTGGCGGGGTTCGGGTAGCTGGGTAACAGGGCGTCCCTCGGTGGGGTGCCAGAATCCAGTTCAGCGATGGCGGCGACGATGGCTCTCCTGGCGGCGCCCTGTCGAAAGCTATCGGCGAAGAGGAAGATGTCCGTCATGTCGACCAGGCCATCCCCGTCGAGGTCAAAGGCCGGGGCGTTGGCGCTGCCAAGGTTTGTGACGAGCAGGAAGAAGTCGGCAAAGTCGAGCAAGCCATCTTCGTTGAAGTCGCCGACGATGACAGGCACGACGGGCTCTTCGGCGGAGATCGTCGCCGTGAAGTGGTCTCCAGGGCGATCCTCCCCACCGTCGGGGGTGACGAAGACAGTACCCCGCACCAGCAGCTCCGCGGAGCCGCTGAAGCCGTCGAGGATCTCGAACTGGACAGATCCCAGAAAACCAGCTCCCTGCCCAGTGGGAGCGCTGCCGGCTTCGGGCTCGACGCCGAGACCGAGACGGCCAGCCACGTCGCTGTCCCAGGACTCGACATCGGGCAGAAAGTCGCCCGTCTCGAAGCTGTCGAATACGTACCGCAACTGTCCGGCGTCGTAGTCGAGGTCGACGCTCCAGCTGCTGCTCAAAGGGGCGTTGTCCGCGTAGAGCTGCACGGTGACGATGTCACCGACGGCGGCCGGCCCGTGAAGGTGTCGCTCCTGATCGCCGACACTGGCGTCGAGATCCAGAGACACGGTGCCGAAGCCCGGCTCTTCGGGGATGTACTCGCCGATGGGCAACAGCGCCGACATCGCATTGTTGCGGCGGTTCCGCTCGGTGAAGAAGGTGCCGCGGAAATTCGTCGCCCACAGGTTCAGCTCGTATTCGCCGATCTCCAGTCGACCGCCGAGATCGGCGTCCTCGATATCGAAGGTGAGGGTGTGCCGGGTTCCAGCGTGGATCGAATCGGCAGCGGACTCGATGATCATCTCCCGGGCGAAGAAGACCTCGCGAAAGGTGGTGGCCACGCGGACCTCCAGGCCGATGCCGAACATGTGCGACACCGGGTCACTTCCGACGTTCTCCACGGTGACGGTGAGACGATGAAAGTCGCCGAAGTCCTCGGTGTCATAGTCGGCAATGACGAGGTCGCCATCGGTCCCGGGGCGACGGCCGTCGTCGACGGTGAGCAGGCTCCAGAGGGTGTCATTGGCAGCCACCGCATCCAGGCCGTGGCCGCGACCGCCAAGGCGGATCGTGGCGCGCAGGTCGTAGGTGCCCGCTGTGAGCTCGTCGGGGAACACCAGATTCAGCGTCTGCGTGTCTCCTGGTGCGAAGTCGTCGATGCTGCTGATCGAGACGCTGGCAGACGTGGCGCGGCGACCGTCGCGCAGAGCGACGAGATCGACGATGATCTGCAGATCGTCCAGGGTGACGTCGCCAACGTGGGTTACTGCCGCCTGGAAACCGGCTTTGTCATTGGCGTAGACCGCTGCGAGTGTGGGTTGCAGGGAGGAGAGCTCGACGTCGAACAACGGCAGGGCACCGGGTTCACCGACGACGAGTTCGGCGATGGCGACATTGTTGTGCCTGTCGAGCTCGTCGAAGTAGGTGAAGCGGAAATTCGTCGCCCACATCTGCAGACGGTATTCGCCATCCGGCAACGGCCCCCCCCGTCTCGCCGTCGACGAGGTCGAAGACGAGTTGACGGGCATCGCCCACCGGCATCACATCTCCCGCCGGCAGCAGGAGCTGACGCTGAAGAAAGACGTCACGGACCGGCGACGTCAGTTTTGCTTCGAGTTCGATGTCCACGTTGTAGGAAAGCGGATCGACGCCGGTGTTGTCCACATCGACGCGCAGCCGATGAGCGTTGCCAATGTCCTCGATTTCATATCCGAGAACGATCAGGTCGGCGCTGGTTCCTGGTCGACGGGAGTCAACTACGGAGAGGTGCGACCACAACGTGTCGTTGCGGGCATCTTCGTCGCGGCCATAGCCGACGGCGCCGAGCCGCAGTGTGGCCCGCAGGTCGTAGTCACCCGGGCCGAGCTCGGGCAGCTCCACTCGCAATGTCTGCAGGTCTCCCGTCACGAAGTCCTCGATGTTGGCCACCGAGGCCCCCGTCGACGCAGCGCGCACGCCGGATCGCTGGACGAGAAGATCGACGATGATCTGCAGATCATCGAGCTCCTCGGAGCCGAGATGCTCGGCATCCACCTCGATGACGGCCTTGTCGTTCAGATAGACCGTGTCAGTCAGGACACGGACCTCGCTCAGGCCGATATCGAGAAGCGGCGCTGTCTGGGCTACGGCGCCGGAGATGGGGACGAACATGGCGGCGAGGCTGAGCAGCAACGTGGTCACCGGACGGTTGTCCGGGCCCGTGCGCCGGGGAGACTGATTGGCTCTGATCATTACGGAGGACCCTCCTGTCAGGATTTCACTTGGTATCAAGTGTTCCTATTTAGATTATCGACAGTTGGGAGACTGAGTTCCGTGATCCGGCTCACGCCGGCGGATCGCCGCGCGCCAGCTCACGGGAGGCGTGCAGCGCGATCGCCCGCGTGCCTCGCGTATCACTCTCGTTCTGCTGCAGCACCTTCGTCCACTTCGCCTTTGCCCCGCCACTGATGGCATCGTAGGCGCCGTGCCTGTGCAACTGCTGTTCGACGTAACGCAGGCGACTGGTGGTGTGCTTCGTGCCCAGATGCCGGGGTTGGGGATGTCCTATATCGGCGAGGAAATCGGCCAGGCCCCAGTCGGCCGTGCCGCCACGCTCTGATTTTTCGTGCCATAGCAACGCCAGCTCCCGAACGTCTTCGTAGAGATCGGCCACGGCGTTTCCAGAGGTGGTGAAGAGCTCGATGGCGCCGAGAGCCTGTCTGGAGTAGGCGAAGATCAGGCGCGACTCGCGGGTACAGCGGGACACCAGTCTGCGCACTTCATCCTCGAAGCGGTTGACGCGCAGATCCTTGGCCAGCGCCGCGTCACCGAAGGCGGGATCGGTGACGATCTGTTCGAAGGTGTCCTCTACGGAGATGCCGAGCACGACGGGAGGTCTGTCGCGCAATCCCTTGATGTCGAGGAAGATGCCGCGCGCCTCGACATCCGGACCGTTCACTCGAAGTCGAACTCGACGAATTCGCCCAGTGCCAGGAAGCCGAGACGCTGGTAGATACTGTTGGAGGTGGGGTTCTCGACATCGGCAAAGAGGGTGCAGAACTGCCTGCCGGACGTCAGGATCTCATCACAGAGGGCGGCAACACACGAGGTGGCGTAACCGTGGCCGCGAAACTCGGCGGGGGTGTAGACGGCGTTGATGGCCAACCCTGTCGGCGTCGGACGGGACCGTGCGGCGAAGGAGACGGGCCTGCCACCGTCTTCCCAGATCCGGTAATTACCATTGGGCAGACGTCTGGAAACAGCGCGCACTTCCTGACCGACGGCGGGGTGGCCGTGGACTTCGAGGTGGAAGGCGTCCGACCAGGTCTGCAGCAGCTCTCGATCGGCGTCGGTGGCGTGACGGAAGACGCCCGGGGCACCGTCGTGCGGGTGAAGTTTTCGCAGTTCATAGACCGTCATGGCCAGCCCCTGCCCGATCTGCTGTCCCGAGAGGCGGGTCCAGGTGTCGGCGAAGGACTCCGACAGGGGGCGTGGCCCGAGAACGCCGGGCGTCGACCTGGAGGAGGCGCGCAGGTGAGAGACGAGGGCCCTCAGTGCGTCCGCATCAGGTGTGTCCTCACGGGCGTGCAGGATGAGGCGGTGAGGCGGGGTCATGACGGCGATGAGGAGGACGTCGCCATTCTGCTCTACGGACGCCAGGAAGGGTGGCTCGACTTCCTCATCCGGGTCACTGATGCGGCCGATCCGATCAGCGACGCCATAGATGAGGCCGGTGAACGCTTCGTTGCGGGCCAGCACGGGCGCGGCACGCTGGAGGAAGCTGTCGCTGCTGTCGTACTCGATGATGTCCATGGGGCAGGCTACCTCCCGGACATCATCTCTCGGATCATCTTTGCCACGTCACCCACGCCCTTGTAGGCGACGATGGTGACGGTGAGATAGAACATGATGCTGGAGATGGTGAACACCAGACTCCAAACGCTCTTCCAGCCAGCTACATCCATTGGGATATCCCCTATTTCATGCCGGCGAAATCGAGCACTCGCGGTGGGTAGCTCTTCTGCGTCAGCAAGGAGCCGACAACCATACCCACACCGCCGAGTACGAGGCTGGCCAGGTTCGTCAGGTTCGAGTTCTCGACGAAGGGCAGGACGGCGGCCGGCACCGACTCAGGGACCATGCTCATGATAAGAAAGTTGAGCGGCCCAAAGGCACCGAGGATCAGGGCGCAGTAAGCGCCGACGGCGTTCGACTTGCTCCAGTACAGGCCGAGCAGCACCGTGCCCACGGTACCGGCGAAGTAGATCGTGCCGGTAAGGTACATCCACTTGAAAGCGGTCTCCGGCAGACGGTTGATGAAGAACATGCCGAACAGCGCCAGCAGCAGCGCCAGTACGATCACACAGAAACGCGTCCAGTAGATCTCTTTCTCACTCGACAGCCCTCCCCAGGTATCATCGGCGCCGCGGGTCTGCTCACTGCCGGCGCGCATGGCCTTGATGGGCGAGATGACATCCCTGACGATGACACCGCTCCAGGCGAGCAGATAGCTGTCGTGAGTCGACATGAAGGCGGCGAACATGCCGGCCAGCAGCAGGCCGGCCACACCCACGGGAAGGATCTGGCCCAGCATCTCGGGCACGGCGGACTGCCCGTCGGCGGCGTAGGCACCGGTGTAGGATGGCAGGTGGGTCCAGGCGAAGGCGGCGGCGCCCCAGAACATGGGGATCACGGCGCGACCGACGGCGGTGAGCCCCTGAATCCAGAAGATCTTGCGGGCCACGCCGGAGTCGGCGGAGGACAGCGGGCGCGACACCTCCGGCTGCCACAGGATGCTCATGAAGGAGATGGCGATGAAGTAGAAGACAAACGTCCAGCCGTAGGAGACGTTGCTGATGGGGTCGAAGGCGTCGGCCCCCTTGTGTTGTTCCAGTGAGCCGACGATGACATCCCACCCCAGGTCGGGGTGCGTCAGAATGCAGTAGCTGCCGATAGCGAAACCCAGCGTCAGCAGGACGAACTGGGCGAAGTCCGTGAGCACCACCGAGACCATGCCACCCATCAACGTATAGAACACGACGATGAGGAGCAGCACGATCATGACCGGGTTCGTCCACTCCGGCGGCATGCCGGTGAAGCCGATGACGAATTTGGATCCCAGGATGGGGAACAGGCACATGTTGAGCGTGCCGGCCAGGCCGAGGATGCAGCCCCCCACGAGGCGTACGCCCCGCGAGTATTTGAGCTCGTAGAGCTCGGGTACCGTCATCAGCTTCAGGTGACGGAGACGGCTGACGAGAAAACCCGTCTTGCCGATGACGAAGTGAGCACAGGTGGCGATGACACCGACGAGGAAGGGCGAAAAGCCGTTCACAAAACCTTCCTGGGCCATGTACATCACCGTCACCAGGCCGAGTCCGGTGCTGACCATGGTGGCGGCGGCCATGTGGGTCTTCAGCGCCCGGCCGGCGACGAGGAAGTCGGAGATGCCGTGGATCGCCGTGCGCGCCAGCAGGCCGACGGCGATGGTGCCGCCGATGTAGACCAGGACGATCAGCAGGTCGATGGGGTGCAGGTGCATGGCTGAAGTATAGTGAATGCGGGGTGTTGGATCAGCGCGCGACGTCCTGTCGCGCGCCCCTTCGGGGCCCGGGACTCGGCAGGCCTGCCCTCCGCTGATGCGGCCTACGGCACCGCTGCCGGCCCGCTCCCAATTCGCCTCTCACTGTTCGGTGACAGGAAAGGACATACTATTGGGTCAACTTCACGGTTACCGAGATGGGAAGAGGAGAAGAGTTGGACATGAGACGGTTGATGTGGTGCGCTGGGCTTTCTCTGGTTCTGTGCGGTGCGGCTGCGGCGGCACCGGCAGGGATGGTGCTGTATTTCGAGTCGGGTGGCGAGGTCTATCTGCTGCTCGCTGAGCATGCCGACAGCGACAGAGGCTGGGCGGGCTTCGGCGGTGGCGCGCGTGAGGGTGAAACCGTGGCCGAGACGGCGGCGCACAAGGCGCAGGAAGAGTCGCGGGGTTATTTCAGGCAGGCCGATCTGCTGCACCGAATGAAGGGTCTGGCGCCGGTGATGGATGGCGACTTCGCCTCCTACTTTGTCGAGGTCGACTTCGTACCGGCGCAGCGGGTGATGAACCATCCCATTCCCGAGGACAACGATGCCTACGCGGAGAGGAGCACCTTTGCCTGGATCCCCTATTCAGCCATCGAGGGGTTTCTGCAGAAGGACATCGATCGCAAGAAGAAGTACAACATCGATCCGGCCTTCCTGCCCGCAGGCAGCGAAACAGCGTGGTTCTGGCCGATCTGGTTGGGTAATCTGCGCCAGGCTGTGGCGACCCGGGCTTTGCCGTGGTAGCCGACCAGGTGAATTGACCGACCGGCAAAGGTGAACGGCACGTGTATCTGGCGCAGATAGGCTTCGTGCATGGGGATCAACCCTTCGCCGCCCTCGATGGCCAGGAGCATCCCCAGAGCAGACACCAGCGACAGCGCGGGAGCTCCCAGGCTGGAACGCATGGCGTGACCGGAGTCGGTCAGCGCTGCCGGCAGGGGGGCAGGGCAAGCCACAGCAGCACCACACATGCCTCGCGACGGTTCCGTCGCCACAGGCTCACCAGTCCCAGAGGCACAGTGATCATCTCGAAGAGATACAGCTGACCCCAGCCGGCCAAACCCGACCATCTTTCGGCAGGAGACTGTCATTGAGCAGAGCATAACACAGACACTCAGATACAGCGAGACCGCTCCCAGGCGGCCGATCAGCTCCCCGGGCCTGGCCCGTCGTGAAGTCGCTGGGCGATTTCGTGGACGAGATGGCGCAGCCACCGGTGGGCCGGATCCTGGTGGACCGCCTGGTGCCAGTACTGCATGACCTGCAGGCTGGGCAGGTCCACAGGGGGAGTCAGCGGGCGCAGACCGGCCCGGTCCATGGTGGCGGCGAACTTGGCCGGGATGGTGACGATATGAGGGGTTCTGTGAAGGATGTGAGGGATGCTCTGGATGTGGGGCAGGCGCAGGGCGACACGCCGCTCGACGCGCTGCTTGCGCAGGGCCTCGTCAAGCAGGCGATCGCCACGGCCCTGTGGCGCAAACAGGACATGGGACTGCTTCAGATACTGGTTGAGCGTCAGGCGACGTTTGATCGCCGGGTGTGTGGCGCTGACGACGCAGACGAATTCATCGACGAACAACTCCTGCTGGTAGACACCGGCGCCGACGTCCTGGTTGCCGATCAGCAGGTCGATCCGGCCGGTCTCCAGTGCATGCTGCGGCTGGAAGGCAGCCGTGGACAGCACCTCGATCTGTACGCTCGGCGCCTGTTCGTGCAGGGCCTCGATCAGCGGCGGCAGGAGAATCAGCTCGCTGTAGTCTGACATCGACAGCCGGAAGACACGCTCCAGGTCGGCCGGGGCGAAGGCCGTGGGCTCCAGCAGAACGGTACGCACCGCCCCCAGCACCTCGTCGATGAGGGGGGCGAGCTCGTGAGCACGAGGCGTGGGGCGCATGCCCTCGGAGGTGCGAACGAAGAGGGGATCACCGAAGAGCCCGCGCAGACGCTCGAGTGCATGACTGACAGCGGACTGGGTACGGTCGAGACGGGCCCCGGCACGCGTGAGACTGCCTTCGCGGTAGATGCAGTCAAAGACATAGAGCAGGTTCAGGTCGGCCCGCTTGATATCAATTTCGTGCATGATGTAAATAACAACTATGAACTTGATTGATGTCAACGACAGGCCGATTCTACCTAGAGACATCTCATCAATTGACACAGGAGTCGGTGTGACAGACACGAAGACATTCAAGATCGCCCTGCTTGCCGGAGACGGCATCGGTCCCGAGATCCTCTCGGAGGCAAAGAAGGTGATGGATGCCGTCCAGGCAGACGGTCAGGTGGCTTTCGAGTGCGTCGAAGCCCCCTTTGGTGGCGATGGGTACCACAAGACGGGTAAGGCATTTCCCAACGAAACCATCGAGGTGTGCGACGATGCCGATGCCATCCTCAAGGGTCCGATCGGCCTGAGCAAGGAAGAGTCGGAGCTGATTCCGGTGGACGAACGTCCCGAGCGCGGGGGATTGCTGCCGATGCGTCGACGTTACGATACCTTCGCCAACTACCGGCCCGTGTACCTGCCCAGGGGGCTGTCGCACTTCTCGCCGCTGAAAGCCGGAGGTGGTAGGCGACGGGATCGATCTGCTGATGATCAGGGAGCTGGTGGGTGGACTCTACTTTGGCCACAAGGAACGGGGCAGGAACGAAGCCGGGAACCGTTTCGTGCGCGAAACCCTCGAGTATGACGAGGAGCAGATCGCCCGCATCCTGCACGTCGCCTTCGGCGAGGCTCACAAGCGCAAGGGAGTCTTGCACAACGTGCACAAGAGCAACGTGCTGCTGTCGAGCGTACTGTGGAACCAGGTACTCGAAGAGGTCGCCCTGGACTACCCGGAAGTGACCGTCGAGCACGTCATCGTCGACGCGGCGGCCACTTTGCTCTGCCTGAACCCGCGCCAGTTCGACGTGATGGTGATGGAGAACATGATGGGGGACATTCTCAGTGATCTGGGTGGCGGCATCCTGGGATCACTCGGGTTGATGCCGTCGGCCTGCGTCGGACCGGCAAAGGCCTACTACGAACCCGCCCATGGCTCGGCCCCGGATATCGCCGGGCGCGGTATCGCCAATCCGTATTCGATGATCGGATCGGTGGCGATGATGCTGGAAACGAGTTTCGGTATGGCGCCGCAAGCACGGACGATCTGGGCGGCGCTGGAACAGGTCTTCATTGACGGCTATGTGACGGCTGATCTGGCCCGGGATGGGGATACTGTGTTGAACACCGCCGAGTTCGGTGACAAGGTGGTGGAGCGACTGACCCCGGAGGCATGAGTCCATGGGCGCCGGATACCAGTGGAACCCGAAGGACTACGCCAGAAACTCGACGGCCCAACTCGACTGGGCCCGGGAGTTGATCGGCAAGCTGGATCTGCACGGTGACGAGGATCTGCTCGACATCGGCTGCGGCGACGGCAAGGTGAGTGCGGCACTGAGCGATCTCCTGCCCAGGGGGCGAGTTCTGGGAATCGACAGCTCGTCAGCCATGGTCGTCCTGGCGCAAAGCAGCCATCCACAGAGCCAACACGCCAATCTCTCCTTTGCCCAGGCGGATGCCCGCACACTCTCCTACGAGGCGCGGTTCGACGTCGTGTTCTCCAACGCCACACTGCACTGGGTCCAGGGGCATGAAGCCGTGCTGGCTGGCATCGACTGCAGCCTGAAACCCGGTGGACGGTTCCTGTTGCAGATGGGAGGACGGGGTAACGCCGCGGCCATCGTCACGGTGATGGAGGAGATGATCGCCAGTCCCAGATGGGCAAAGCACTTCGAGGACTTCGCTTTTCCCTACGGCTTCTACGGTCCAGAGGAGTACGATACGTGGATGGCGTCGACCGCGCTGCTGCCCGCCAGTCTTGCCCTGATCCCGAAGGAGATGGTACACGAAGACGCGGCGGCGCTGACCGGCTGGGCGCGCACGACCTGGCTGCCCTACACCCAGCGTGTGGCTGAAGCAGAGCGGGAGATCTTCGTCGACGAGCTGGTTGCCAGGTACCTGGAGCAGCATCCGCCCGATGGTGCGGGTCGAACCAGGGTGCAGATGGTGCGGCTGGAGGTTGAGGGCCGCAAGGCAGCCGGTGGGGTTACCGGCGCGGGGCGGTGAGGCGCTTCGTCAGCGTCACCTGACCCACGGTCCGGTCGCCAGCGGTGGCGGTGATGTGCAGGCGCCGGTTGTCTGTTTCCAAGTCCAGTCGCGCGGCACGGCGCGTATCGGGAAGCAACAGTGTGACCAGGGTGGCCTCACGGTGCAGATCCTGCGAACACCAACGCAATACACCGGCGCCGGTCTCTGCAGCCGTCGGTGTGACAACCCCCTCCAGCAGTGTGGCCGGCACATCGGCGGCGAAGCTCATGGCCAGCCGTTGGCGATCGCCCTTGATCTGCACGGTACGGGTCCGGCGTCGGATGGCCGCGTGGGTATGGAAGCGCGCCTCCAGGCGGCCGTACTGAGCCATTTCCACGCGGTCGACGATGAGCAGCGCCTTGCCGAGCAGCAGAAAGAGGCGGGCACAGAAGCGACAGACCGGCCCGTCACGCATGGTTCCCATCGCCTCGGTGGCCTCCAGCAGAATGCCGCGATGGCGACCGATGTCGATCTCGCGTGTGCGCACGGTCGAGCCTCCCGTGACGCCGACACCGTTGATGAGCAGGGTGTTCTTGGACGCCGGCATGGCCTCGAACAGCTCGTAGCGCCGCGGACCGAAGGTGGTGTCGAGGTAGGTGCCGATCCCGAGGTTCTCAATCAGCGCCTCGTCACCGACGACGCCCCAGAAGCTGAGCAGATCGCGATGGCCGTGGGGTACTTCGGTGGTGCCGCCACGGATGGCGGCATAGATCTGCGGACCCGGCAGGCGATCGGCAAGCACAGCCCAGTCCATACCGCGGTACAGCTTGCGGGCGGGTCTCTGCACCGGCGCCTGTCGGCCACGTCGGCGCGGGTGGAAGAGCAACAACTCGGCCCTGTCCGGCCAGGCGCCATCCGTTGCACCGCGTTCCGGGAGCAGGGCGTCGAGGCGAGGAATCAGCTCGCTGCAACCGAGCTGATCGGCGGCAGCGTAGTGGAAGGGCATCGGCTTCCAGCTGTTGGCATCGCCGAAGCCGCAGGCGATCCCGTGAGGAGAAAAGTCGAGAGGGAACTCCAGCGTCTGCCGGGTCGCCTTCTGCCGCAGCAACGGGTGCTTCCTGCCGGAGGACCGCTCATGGCTGAGCAGGTACATGAAGGCATATCTCATGCCGTAGTTCCAGTACCCCACCCCTTCCGTCCAGCCGCCGTCGGTGTCCTTCAATCCGTGCATGTAGGGGAGGAAGGAGCGTTCCACCCGTGGCAGGGCTCGACGGGCCTCGCTCAACTCTTCATACATGGTCAGCGCCAGCATGCCGGCGCCACCGGCGCAGACCGTATTCCAGTTCGAGTCGGCACGTGTGAACCAGTGCGCCGGATCACGACGACCCGTATGGGCAAGAAAAGGCCGCAGGGATCGCCGGCGGGCGATGTCGACGAAGGCCCGCCGCTGCGCTGGAGCCAGCGTGTCGACGAGCCAGTCCCAGGCGATGGCCAGGGTTGTGGAGTTCTCACCATACGACAAGTCGAAGACCGCCTGCGGGTCAGCGTTGCCCTGACGCCAGGTGATCCAGGACCAGTATTCCCAGGCACCCATGGCCAGTATGTGGTCTACGGCTGCCCCGCGATAGCTGTCGTGTCTCGTGATATGCCAGGCCACGAGCAGGCTGACCACCCGCCTTTGCATCGTGCGGGCGCGCAGCAGGTGGGCGTTGTGCGTGTTGAGCTTCCAGTCGAACTCCGGGGAGGAGAGGTATTCTGTCGCGTGCAGCAACAGCTGCTTCTGTGTCTCGGCGAGGAATCCGAGCCGCGGCGGACGGCGCAGCCGGGCCAGATGCTCGCCGCTGGCGTAGAGCCGCGGGTGCGCAGTCAGCGGCGCGGACGTGGCCTTGTGCGGAACCCGGCTCATCGTCTCGACTTCACCTCACCCCAGCTCAGGCTGGCCACAACACTGGCCAGGCCGCTGACGTCGGTGAGTCGGGCTGATGTCCCCCTCCAGCACCTGGCTCAGGTCGAAGGGTTGGTCGGCTCCGGCGGGACCGACGTCGATTCCATTCTCAGCGATTCCCCCCCGCATCGAGGTGGCCGTCAGCGAGTACCTGGCGCCAATGGGAATCCTGAGGTCGTCAGCATCCAGAGTGATCTGACCAAAGACGGGTACGGCCAGCAACAGAGTGGCGAGGCTGGTGGTTCGGCAACGCAATGGGGCCTCCTTGAGAGCGGTGGTATCTCGTTATTGTCCTACACCTCGGGCGCCGATGTCAACAGAGACCTGCGCGGTGCCCTCGCGCCCCCGTTCATCGCAGTATATGGTTTCCCTGTTGGCTGGTTGTTCCTCGACACCTGTGAGCCGCCATGAATCTGCACTGGATCGATTGGCTGATCGTCATCAGTCTGCTGGGTTTCATCTGTATCACAGCCTACTCGACGCGTCAGTACATGCGTTCCGTGGCGGATTTTTTGTCGGCCAACCGCTGCGCCGGCAAGTACCTGCTCGGCGTTGCCGACGGTATCGCCGGACTTGGCGCCATCAGCATCGTCGCCCGCTTCGAGATGCACTACAAGGCCGGCTTCACCGCCGCCTGGTGGGACATGATGCTGTTGCCCATCGGCGTCATCGTCGCCGCTACCGGCTGGGTGCAGTATCGCTTCCGGCAGACCCGGGCCATGACTATGGCCCAGTTTTTTGAAATGCGTTACAGCCGGTCCTTCCGGGTTTACGCCGGGGTCATGGGATGTATCTCGGGTATCATCAACTTCGGCATCTTCCCCGCCGTGGGGGGGGCGCTTCTTCCAGTACTACTGCGGCTTTCCGGAGTACCTCGTCGACATGGGCTTCCGTTTTGATCTTGTCTATGCCGTGATCATGGCGTTCCTGCTAGCCGTTTCTCTCACTTTCACCTTCCTGGGCGGTCAGATCGCGGTGATGGTCACCGACTTCTTCCAGGGGATCTTTGTCAACGGCGTGTTTGCCGTGATGAGCATCTTTCTGCTGTTCTTCCTGTTCGACTGGTCGCAGATCATGGAGGCCGCGGCCATGGCACCGGCTGACGCCTCCCTCATCAACCCCATCAACACCGGTAACACCGACAACTTCAACGTCAGCTACTTCCTCATCCAGGCCTTCGGGGCCGTTTACGTGTTCATGGCCTGGCAGGGCAATCAGGGGTATTACGGCGCCGCGCGTTCACCACACGACGCGCGCATGGGTCGCCTCATCGGACAGCTGCGGCCGATTACCCAGACGTTGCCGTTGGTGCTGTTGCCCATGTGCGCCTGGGCCTTCCTCCATCACGCAGACTTCGCCACCGAGGCCCTGGGTGCGCACGCCGCACTGGATGCCATCGAGTCAGAGCAGATCCGCTCGCAGCTGACGGTGACGGTCGCCACGGCTCACTTCCTGCCGCCCGTCATCGTCGGCCTGTTCGCCGCTGTCATGCTCGCGGCCTTCATCTCCACTCACGACACCTATCTGCACGCCTGGGGCTCGATCTTCATCCAGGACGTCGTCATGTCCGTGCGACAGAACCTCCTGGGCGACAACAGCGTGCTCAAGCCCGAGGCGCATATCCGCCTGCTGAAGTACTCGATCTTCGGCGTTGCCGTCTTCCTCTTCCTCTTCAGCCTGCTCTTCAGTCAGCAGCAGGACATCCTGATGTTCTTCGCCCTCACCGGAACGATCTACCTGGGCTGGGCGGGCGCGGCCATCGTCGGTGGTCTCTACTGGAGTCGAGGCACCAACGCCGGCGTCTGGTGCGCCGCCGTCATCGGCGTCGTACTGGCTATCGGTGGCTGGTACTTCACCTACTTCTGGGAGGATGCGCGGCAGTTGCTCGCCGGCATCGCCCCCGACGTGGCGGCCGCCGAGAAAATCCCGATAAACGCCCAGATCCTCTGGTTCTGGACGATGGTGGCGACGCTGGTCACCTACGTGGTGGTCAGTCTCATCTCCGGCGCCGGCAAGCCGGCCTTCAACATGGACCAGTTGCTGCACCGGGGCCGGTACGCCGTCGATGCGGAAGAGGACGCTGCGGAACAGCCCGCATCAAGACAGGGGCTGGCGATCTTCGGCATGGGCAAGGAGTTCAGCTTCGGCGATCGGATGCTGTTCATCTTCTCCTACGCCTACCTGTTCCTCGTCTTCGCCGTCTTCGTGATCGGCACGTTCTACATGCTCTCCACCGACGTCAGCGATGCGGCGTGGGCGAGCTTCTGGTGGGGGTATGCAATCGTCATGCTGCTGCTGACGATCATCATCACCGGGTGGGTCGCCGTAGGTGGTGTGAAGAACCTGCGCGAGATGTTTGTCACGCTGGAAACCCTCGAGCGTGACGACGATGACGATGGCACGGTGGTGGGCCACCGCTCGTTGAGTGACATCCGTCACGGTGTGGGCGAAGCCGAATAGGACGGCGGCGAGGACCATGGGCAAGAAGCAGTCGCTGCGTGTCGCCTCCTGTCAGTTTCCCGTCACCGGGGATGTGAACCGGAACGCGGCGTACATCCGTCGCTACATGAAACGCGCTGTCGGCACCGGTGCCCACCTGCTGCACACGTCGGAAGCCTGTCTCTCCGGGTACGCCGGTTCGGATTTCGACAGCTTTGCCATGTTTGACTGGGGGCTTCTGCGAGGCGAGACGCAGCGGCTTTTCAAGCTGGCGGGCGAGCTGGGTATCTGGCTCGTGCTGGGCTCCGGCCACCACCTGGGTGGGCGGAGCAAACCGACGAACTGTCTCTACCTGGTCGATGACCACGGCCGGCTCGTCGACCGCTACGACAAGTGTTTCTGCACCGGCGGCGACCAACGGGCTTACAGCGCCGGAAACCGGCTGGTCACGCGACGGATCCATGGCGTGACAGTCGGCCTCGCCATCTGCTACGACATCTGTTATCCGCAGCTCTACGTCGCCTATCGGCAGCAGGGGGTAACCCTCATGCTGCACTCCTTCTACAACGCCCGTCACCCGGGGCCGAGCTGCCTCGACGTGCTCAACGACAGGCAGGTGCCAACCCGGTGCGCCGACAACCGCATGTGGGCTGTGGCCAACAATTCCTCCCATCCCTACTCAAACTGGGGCAGCTTCGTGGCTCGTCCGGACGCGACGATCACGAAGAAGCTGCCCCGGAATCGGGCCGGCATGCTCGTGCACGATTTCCCCGACGGCCTGTCAGAGAGGGGCTGGCTGCACAACAACATCCCGATGCAGCTGGCCGCTGACGAGAAGCTGTACTACGGCAAGCCGTCCCGTCATCCACGCCAGACCGATGGCTGTGCCCCGCCCTGACGCGGCGGACCCCTTCCCACCAGATCATGTCGCCGGCGCCGGTGACACCGTCCATGGCTGAGCCGAGGACCTTCACCTTCCGGGCGATCATCGCCGGCAGCGTGCTGTCCCTATGCCTGGCGTGTGGCGCGCCGTACGGCAATATGGTGATCCGCGGCTCGTACATGGCGCTCGATTTCAGCACGCCGGGGGCCATCTTCCTGCTGTTTCTACTGGCTGGGCCGCTCAACTTTCTCGCCCGCACCATCCATCGTCCTCTGGCCCTCGGACGCCGCGAGCTGCTCGTGGTCTACGCCATGCTGATCACAGCGTCGGCCATCACGACGATGGGCCTGTCCGAGTACCTGCTGACCATCATCACGGGGGTGCAGTACTACGCCACCCCGGAGAACGAGTGGGGGCTTCTGATCGCACCTCACGTACCGGGCTGGATGGTACCCCAGCACCCATCCGCGATCACCTGGTTCTACGAAGGTCTGCCCACGGGTACACCCATGCCCTGGCGGGCCTGGGTGGCGCCCCTGGCCTACTGGGCGATCCTGGTGGGTGCTCTGTACCTGGTGATGATCTCTTTCATGGTGATCCTGCGCCGTCAGTGGGTCCAACGTGAACGGCTGATCTTCCCCATCGCCCAGGTGCCCTTGGAGATGGTGCAGGACTCCGGAGACGGCACGCGACCGTTCTTCCGCAACCCTGTGATGTGGGCAGGCTTCATGATTCCCGCCATCGTCAGCAGCCTGAACGGTCTGCACGCGTACTACAACTTCGTGCCGGCGGTGAAGCTGTTGACGACCATCCCCGTCTTCCGCCAGGCGGTCAGCCTGATTATCCGGCTGAGCTTTCCGATGGTGGGATTCTCCTACCTCATCAACCTCGACATCGCCTTCAGCCTCTGGTTCTTCAACCTCATGGCCACCGGCCTGCGCGGGGTCATGGGTGTTCTCGGAATCATCAGCGCCCAGAAGCTCGGGATCTACGGGGCCGCAGCGAAGCCGATCCTGGCACACCAGGGACAGGGGGCACTGCTCGTCCTCGTTCTGTTCGGGCTGTGGGTAGCCCGCCCCCATTTGCGGGATGTGTGGCGCAAGGCCGTGCACGGCGACCCGCAAGTGGACGACTCGGGAGAGATCCTGTCCTATCGGGCTGCCGTGCTGTGTCTGGCAGGCGGGTACCTGACTTTGCTGGTCTGGCTGACCATGTCGGGTCTCGATTTTTGGGCCGCGGCGCTGACTCTGACCATCGCGCTGTTGATTTTTGTCGGCATGACGCGAGTCGTGGCAGAGAGCGGCGTGGCGGCGATCGTGAGCCCCCTGATCGCGGCTTCCACCCTGGTTTCAGCCTCGGGTTCCGTCGTGCTCGGTCCCTCCGGCCTCGTGGGACTGGCCTACACCCACGTGTGGGCTGCCGACATCCGTACGTTCGTCATGGCCTCCTGCGCTCACAGTCTGAAGCTGAGCGAACACATGGGGCACAACCTGCGACCCCTGTTCTGGGTACTGTTGCTGGCGATTCTGATCAGCCTTGTCAGCTCGGTATGCACGATCCTCTACCTGGCCTACGAATATGGCGGCATCAACCTCAACGGCTGGTTCTTCGGCGGCGGCACGCGGGCGCCCTTCACCTTCATCGCCGACAAGCTGAAGACACCCACCGACCCCAGTCTCGAGGGCTGGCTCAACACGCTTCTCGGGGGCGGCTTCATGACGCTGCTGATGCTCGCCCGCCATCATCTGCTCTGGTGGCCCCTGCATCCGGTGGGGTATGCGGTCTCGATGGTCTGGCTTATGGACCAGCTGTGGTTCAGTATCCTGCTGGCCTGGTTGTTCAAATTGGCGATCATCAAGTACGGGGGCCCCCGGCTGTATCAGCTGGGCAGGCCCTTCTTCCTCGGCCTGATCGCCGGACAGTTCGTCACGGCGGGTCTGTGGCTCGTCATCGATGCCATCACCGGGATGACGGACAACGTGGTCTTCTGGATCTGAACCTGCTGTCGCAGGCCAGTGCTCTGTTAAGGAGCGAACCTTGTATTCGACCACCGATGAATCCCGGCTCGCGGCGTTGCGCTCACTCGACGGGTCCACTGACCCGACTCGATCGCGCGCCTTGCGACCCGGGTCCCTCGGTGCCCTCATTTCACAAGGTCTACTCCCTAACAGAGCACTATCGTTTGCGGCGCACTCCGACGACGATGATCGTCATGTCGTCTTCCTGCGTGCGATCATCCTGGAAGGTGAGCACGGTCCTGACGATGTGTCGGTGCAGGCCGGCGGTGGTCAGCCCCCTGTCGCAGCCGACCTGAATCGTCCCCTGCAGGCGGTCGAAGCCGAAAGCCTCCCCCTGAGAATTTGCCGCTTCGACCAGCCCGTCCGAGCAGAACACGGCCCGGTCTCCCGGCGCCAGGTCCACGACCTTCTCGAAGTAGGTGGCGCTGTTGCTGACGCCGAGGGGATAGCCGTCGAGGGCGATTTCGTCGAGGCACCCGCTGGCCGCCGAATAGTGGTAGGGATAGGGGCAGCCGCTGTTGGACACGGTGAGCGTCCGCTTCTCCGGATCCAGGATCCCCATGGACAGACAGACAAAGGTCTGTTTCGGCAGTGCACGACAGAGGGAGCGGTTGAGACTGCCGAAAATCTGTGTGATTCTCTCGCTGCCAGCGACGTGATCTTCGAGAATGCCGGCGAAGATCATCAGTGGGATCATCGCTTCCATGGCGTGGCCTGTGGCGTCGGCGAGAAACCCCACAAGACGACCGTCAGGCAGGATGTAGGCTCGGTACATGTCGCCGCCGACCTGGCGGGCGGGCGTGCAGGATCCGGCGAAATCGTACCCCGGTATACGCGGAGCACGCTGAGGCATGAGACCCATCTGCAGGTCATGGGCACGCGTCAGCTCGCGTTCGTATTCCTCGATCTGAAGCCTCTGACCCTCGGTGACCCGGCGAAAGTCCAGGAAGCGTACGTAACCCAGATGCACCGCCTCGGCGAAGTCTCGAACGAGATCGACGACATCGTCGCGCCCTCCGGTCGTGTGCAGGCTCACGGAGCCGTGCTCGAAGGGCACGATGATGATCTCCAGCTCCGGCGGGAAGTAGTCCTCGTCCACCTGACTCAGGTCGAAGTCTTCAGCGAATCCGCGCGGGCGGTCCCAGTCGTCCGTACGTGAGTCGATCGTCCAGACCTCTCCCCGGCCCCATTGGGACAGATAGGTGGCATAGTTCGGGTGGGACGGATCGTATTCGCGGTAGCCGATGGCGATGTCGCCATCCATCTCGACGAGGTCGGGCGAGGTCCAGCCGATCCCCTTCAGGCGGGGTGAACGTTTGGCGGCGTAGTCATGAATCCGCTCGGCGCGCTTGTCGATGACCGCAAGATTGCAGCCGAACACGGCGCCACGCAGGGAGCGGATCTCGCGGAACAGGCTGGCCGCCACATGGCGAAGATCATCGAAACTCCGCATGGCCAGCGCCTCGGCGCGGACGCGATCAACGGCCATCTGGCGGGAGGTGGTCTGCTCGGCCTGCTCGAGTCGTTGCCTGAGGTCATGAACCTCACTCAGCAACTGCGCCCTGGTCTTGTTCTCGTCCGGCATCGACGGGTCAGCCTGTCAGCAGGGGTTCCTGCCCCGGAGAAAAGGCATCGGGGTCGGTGGCCTGCACGCCACCAGGCAGGGCAACCGGGCCCCGCAGCAGCGGATCGTCGGTGTCAGCCATCCAGCGGTCCAGCGCGGCGCCCAGCTGCTGTCGTACCGACGTCAGGTCGGGACGGTCGATCAGATTGCTCTGCTGATCGGGGTCGAAGTAGTGGTCGTAGAGCATCTCATGGAGGCGTGGCTGCTGCTGCCATTCATGGTCGAGCATGTCCTGCTTGGCGGGGGTGTCGTCCGTGTTTGGCAGCACCAGCTGCTGGCGGTCGTCGAAGCGACGGATGTAGATGTGGCGCCCGGTGCGTACGGCGCGCATCGGTTCGTAGGCGGCGTGGTAGGTCTGCTCGAAGAACAGCTGCCGACGCAAGTGGTCGACTTCGCCATCGACGAGAGGGAGCAGAGACTCGCCCTGCAGCCACGGCATTCGAGCTATGCCGGCCAGGTCACAGACGGTGGGCAGCAGATCCATCAGGGAGACCATGGCGTCGATGGCGCCACGACCGCCGAAGTGCTCGGGACCGTGGGCGAGCAGAAAAGCGGCGTTGCCGTGTTCCCCCACGTTGCCGATGTGCAGCGGCCACTGCAGGCCGTGGTCGGTGAAGGCAAAGATGTAGGTGTTGGCCAGTTGTCCGGTTTCCGCCAGAGTGTCGATGATGGCGCCGAAGGCGGCGTCCATTTCGCGGGCGCTGCGTTTGAGACCGGCTGTCATCCGGCGCAGAGCCGGGGTGTCGGCGAAGGGGCGAGGCGGGGAGCAATGGTCCGGATTCTCCGCGGCGAACAGATCGGGCTGCGGTTCGGGGTAGGGGGTGTGGGTCTGCTGGGTGCCGACGTTCAGGAAGAACGGCTCGGACGGCGCGGATCTCAGGTAGTCACACACGGCGGGAGCCACGTCCATCGCCCGGGCGCTGTCGTCACGGGTGAGGGTATGGTCGTAGACGCCGCCGCTGCCGGTGCCCTTTTCGTGGGCGTGTACGTGTTCGGTGCCGCACTGAGCGGTTTCGTACCCCTGTCCGCCCAGAATCCTGGCGATGTGGCGTTCAGGATGGGACAGGGCGAAGCCGCGATGGGCGAGGCCGAGCATGCCGCTGCAATGGGGGTACTGGCCTGTGAGAAACGCGGCGCGGCTGGGAGAGCAGGATGGGGCCGCGGAAAAGGCACGGCGGAACAGGGATCCGGCACGGGCCAGTTTCATCAGGTGAGGCGTCGGCACGGCGTGGCCGTACGGTTCGATGAAGCGACCCGTGTTGTGGGCGTGCAGGAAGAGGATGTTTGGTGGGGACACGAAGACCGGCTCCTTACTGGCGCCTAATGTATCTCCGTACTCGCTGTCCCGCGAGCTATCCTTCCGAGTAACTCAGGCCTTCCTGCGTGCGCCACAGCGCTAGGATACGCGCTGACTCGCGCAGGGCGACACGGTAGTTGCTGTCCGTCCGCCGCTGCTTGTTGCTCAGCTTGCTGCCGTGGGGTTGCAGGTTGAACTTGCCCCGCGCCTGGGTGACCTGCCGTTTCCTGTTGTCCACGGCGATGGTCAGCACGTGGTGCTGATCGGCTTCCTCCTGGTCAACACGCGAGCGCAGCGACCAGATCGACACCTCGCCGTCGATGCAACGGCGCGTATAGGAACCGACGCAGTGGTGCAACATGCGGCCTTCCACCTGCAGCAGGGCGGAGGTGCACAGCTCCTGGATCGTCCACTGAATGCGGGCCCTGAGCTTGTCGTTGTCCTCGGTCAGATCAAAACCGCTCATGCCACTGGGAGCCCATTCCTCCACATGGGAGAATTCGCCACCTGACAGTTGGGCGTGCCAGTCGTCGACTTCCCTGACCAGCCTGTCGATACTGCGGCCTTTGAGGCAGAACTTTGGATGCGCTGGCGGGGCCGTCTGGACAGAGCCGTCTGGCAGTGGGATACGACGAGGCTCGAATTTCGTGTAGTGGACGTAGTCGATGATCGCGCCGATGTAGCTGCGGTCGAGCATGGGGTTGTTGAGGAAGAAGTGCAGAATGCTCGTCCAGAAGTTTGCGTTTCGGCGGGAGTAGATGCGTTCGTGCCAGCACAGCCCCCAGGCGAAGAGCCGGTGGACCTGCTCGTCGATGGCCCGAACCTGCGCATGCCGCAACACGACGAGGGGTCGGTCCCAATGTTCGGACGTAGTGAACAGGTGCGCAGCCCGTTTTGTCAGCCGGAAGGGCAGATCGCTGGCCGTGCGGATGTTGTTTCCCGAGCCAACATGGAGAAACCAGCCCTGTTGGATATCCGCCTCCTGGGGGGCCTCCTCGAACCAGCCGGCGTGCAGGCAGTCCGGTACGGGGTAACGCGCCAGAAGATGGCAGGCCAGGTCTTCGAACTGAGCCTGCGGCTTGCCCCTCGTGGGACGCCAGTCCTCCAGAGGGCGGACCCAATAATGATGGTGCCGGGCCAGCTGTGACAGGCCCATGATCACCAGATTGCGGCCGGTCCGAGGAAGCCGCCTTGAGCCCCGTACGCAGAGCAGCAGGCGTCCATGTTTCTCTACATGCAGCAGCAGCCGCAACAGTGCCTCGTGACCGCCATCGACAGTGGCCACCTCGGCGAACAGTCCGGGCACGCGGCTCATGGGCTCGGCCAGCCAGCGATCTGCATAGTCGCCGGCGGCGATGGCCTCGATCAGGCCGGTTCGGTCCACGGGACGGGACTGGTGCCGAAACAGCTCGAGTTCGTCAGTTCGCTCTGCGGCGGACTTGTGCAGATCCATCGACAGGCCGTGTCGGCGACACCAGAGCTTGTAGGCAGAGACGGAGATCAGCCCCAGAGACTGCATGTGAGCATACAACTCGCCGTCGCCGTCAACCTGCATCGCAGGCGCGGGAGAGGCGGAGTAGGTAGCGATAGCAGTCGACATTCGTCCGGTCTTCCCGAAAGAGTAGCCTATCATGTCACCAGACCTCTATACCGCCAGAACGTGACCGGCAGGCGGGGATGTTTGCCTACCTTCTATGAACCAACTCCTCAGACGGAGAGATCGAACGCGTGAACATAGCACCCGGCCAGCGCTGGCACAGCCTTACGGAACCAGAACTGGGTCTTGGACTCATCGAAGCTGTCGAACAGCGTCAGGTGGTGATCACTTTTCCAGCGCGTGGTGAAACGCGACGCTACACCATTCAGAATGCACCACTGGCGCGGGCGCAACTGATCGAAGGGCAGAGGGCACGGGGGTCGGGAGCCGACTTCCGTATCGAGGAGGTCGTCGCGGATGGCGATCTGCTGAGCTACCGGGGTGAGGGGAAGGAACTGTGCGAGACCGATCTGGATGCAGGGCTCGACGTGGGCACGCCGGAGAACAGGCTGCGCACTGGACAGGTGGACGCTCCGGAGCTGTTCGACCTGCGTCGGACCGGGCTGGAGATCCGACACCGCATGCTGGCCTCGCCGACGCGTGGGTTTCTGGGTGGGCGGATCCGCCTCTTCGATCATCAGCTGTCCATCGCCCGCGATGTCTGTGAACGCCACCGGGTGCGCGTCCTGCTGGCCGATGAGGTCGGTCTCGGCAAGACGATCGAAGCCCTGCTCGTGCTGCACAGAATGCTGCTGACGGGTCGCGTCGAGAACGCGCTCATTCTCGTGCCACCCGCCCTCGTGCATCAGTGGCTGGCCGAAGCCTACCTGCGTTTCAATCTGATTCTGCGCGTCATGGGGGACGACACGTACGGTGGCGGCACCATCGATCCCGAGAGCGAGGACCTGCCCGAGCAGCTGCTCAATGCGCAGCTGTTCATCTGTCCCCTCGGCACCGATGTGGGCGAGGCCTTCATCGTATCGCCCTGGAATATCGTCATCGTCGACGAGTCCCATCATCTGCAACCCGGCACGGCCGAGTTCGGTCTCGTCGAACAGCTGGCCGGTCGCGTCGATCACGTGCTCCTGTTGAGTGCGACGCCCGATCGCGACGGCGAGGAGGCGCACTTTCAACGGCTGGGTCTGCTCGACCCGGCGCGCTTCTGTGACGCCGAACAGTACCGCCTCGAAGCAGAGGCCTACCGGGAACTGGCCGACACCGCGGAGAAGCTGCAATCCGGGGAGGAGATGGGTGAGGACGATCATGCCGCCTTACGGCAGCGTCTTCCAGGGTCCGATGTGGACGAGTTGCTGGCGAGAGTCTCCGAGCGGGAGGCACAGCGGTCTCTGCTTGTCCGGCTCCTCGACCTGCACGGCATCGGTCGGGTCATGTTCCGCAACGTGCGGGCCCGGATTCCGGGATTCCCGCGGCGCGTGCCGGCGCCGGCGGAACTGCCTGCAGGCCCCACCGAACGCCTGCGCCGAGAGTTTCTCTTCGACATCGGCCAGGATGAGTCCTTCCACCTGACCGGAATCGAGCTCGATCCGAGAACACGCTGGCTTGGCGAGTTTCTCGACGAGAACAAGGGTGACAAGGTGCTCGTGCTGTGCGCCAACCGGCGCAAGGTGGAGGCTTTTTCCGGTGCCCTGTCGGCGTCCGGCAGGGAGGTGGCACGGTTCCACGAGGACATGAGCAACATCGAGCGGGATCGGCAGGCGGCCTGGTTCCTGGAAGAGGAGGGACCGCAGGTCGTGATCAGCTCTGCTATCGGCGCTGAGGGGCGCAATTTTCAGGTGGCACGGCACCTGGTGCTGCTGGATCTGCCGATGAGCGCCGATCGGCTGGAGCAGTCCATCGGACGCGTCGACCGCATCGGCCAGGGAGCCCAGGTACATCTCCACGCCGTGGTGGTGGCAGGTACGCCGCAGGCCCGGTTGCGCCGCTGGTTCGACGAGGCGCTGCAGGTCTTCGAGCGGCCCTGGCATGGGTCTCCCGCGATCGAGCGTGAGTTTTCCGAACAGCTGCTGGAGGCACTGCTGGCAGACGGGGAGGAGCCACTCGAGGCGCTGATCGAAAGCGCGCGCCGGCGCAACCAGCAGATCATCGATGAGTTGGAGAACGGCCGCGATCGCCTGCTGGAGCTGACCTCCTTTGACACCGATGCCGCCCACGAACTGCAGGGGGCCATCTCCCGCGCCGAGAAGGACACCGAGCTGCAGGACTTCATGATCGAGGCCTTCGAGAGAGGAGGGCTCGACGTCGAATTGATCGGCCCCCGCAGCTACGCGGTGCGTGTCGGCTCGGAGTACCATCGTCCCTTCCCGGGGTTCCACGGTGAGGAGATGGGGGTCACCTTCGATCGGGCCGTGGGTCTGGACCATCCCGAGCGCACGCTGCTGACGTGGGATCACCCCATGGTGCGCGACACCGTGGACGGGCTGCTCGACCACGAGACAGGCAATGCCTGCATCGCCCTGTCATCGGGTGACTCACCCGGCCTGCTTCTCGAGGCCCTGTTCGTTGCCGAGCCGACCATCGACAGCAGCCTGCGCGCCGATCGCTTCCTGCCCCCGGCGCCGATCCACGTCATCGTCGACATGAGCGGGGAGGAAACAGAACTGGACGCCGGCAACGCTGCAGACCTGCAGTCGGCGGACCCCGGCGTTCTCGACCTGCCGCAAGTGCACGACCTGCTGCCCGGCATGCTGGAACGGGCCCGGCAGATCGCCGACGACAAAGCCCCCGCCATCGGCGCCCGCGCGCGACGGCAGATGCGTCGGGAGTTGGAGCCCGCCGTGGCTCGCCTGCAGGCCCTTGTGGCGACGAATCCCACTGTGAGTGCAGCGGAGCTGGAGGCGGCACAGGCAGAGATGGATCAGCTCGATCGCGGGTTGCGGGCCCCCCGTGTGCGCCTCGACGGTCTGCGCCTCATTCTCCAACAGGAAGACCCTGCATGACCGAACCTCAGGTCTACATCAGAGGCCAGACCGTCCCCGCGTCCCAGGCACACGTGGCCATCTTCGACGCCGCCGTCGTCCTCGGCGCCACGGTCACCGATCTGGCGCGCACCTTCGCTGGCGAACCCTTCCGCCTCGGCGATCACGTGGACCGCTTCTACCGATCGTGCCGTTACGCCCGTATCGAGCCACCCATAGACAGGGACGAGACCGAGGGCGTCTGTCGCCAGCTGCTGGCACACAACGGCGCCCTGCTGGAAGCCGGGGCGGAGCAGGCGGTGGTGCTTTTCATCTCTCCCGGGGAGCTGTCCGTGTACGCCGGCAGCGCCGGCGGCAGTGACATGACACCCACCTTCTGTATCCACACCTTCCCGCTTCCTTTCCATCTGTGGCGACACTTCTTTGACGAGGGGGCCCACGTGGTGACACCCTCGGTGCGCCAGGTTCCGGCGGCCTGCGTCGACCCGAAAATCAAGTGTCGCAGCCGCATGCACTGGTGGCTCGCCGACGGCGAGACCCATCAGGTCGATCCGCGCGCCGTATCTCTCTGTCTCGATCTGCAGGGCAACGTCACCGAGACGGCGGGCTCGAACTTCCTCATCATGCGGGATGGCGTCATCATCAGCCCGTCACCGGACCAGATCCTGCGCGGTATCAGCCTGTTGACGGTGATCGAACTGTGCGACGAACTGGGGATCGGTTTCGAGGAGCGTAACTTCCAGGTCTACGACGTGGTCAACGCCGACGAGGCATACCTGGCGACGACACCCTACTGTCTGGCACCGGTGACGAAGATCAATGGGATTGATGTCGGTACAGGGCAACCCGGGCCCGTGTTCGGGCGGTTGATGGCGGGGTGGAGCAAGCGCGTCGGACTCGACATCGTCAATCAGATCCGCGCCGACTGAAGCGCAAGGGGCGCGCCGGTTCACCCAGCAGGCCCCCGACGCGGCTGCCGAACTGCTGTTCCAGCCACGGCCGGTCACCGATGCGGCGCAGCACATCCCAGCGCGCCAGGCGGACGGGGGCTGAGCCCATCTCCCAGACATCCACCGCGTCGGCACCCTGACGGTAGAGGTCGTGAGCCTCGCGCAGCACGCGCCAGGCATCCAGCTCGCCGAAGGGGACCAGTTCGTCGTTGGCGTCGGCGCCTTCGTCGGTGAAGTAGAGGCCCCACTCATAGCCACGGGGGAACACGGCGTTGTCGTGTTGCCCGACGCTGGGAACGATCTGCACCTGCTGGCGTGCCGGTCCCAGCTCGTCGTAGAGGTGTTCGAGAAACATCGGCTTGTACGTGCGACGGAAGGATGGAGAGATGACATCGACAAGGCCTTCGCGCGCCCAACGGCCCACGTCGAGTCCAGACAGCCAGTTCTGCGACACCGCCTGCACGAGCTTGCCCGCTTTCAGAATCGACCACTCGCCGCTGACCTGTACGGCGATCGGGATGGGCCGTCCCAGGTCGGCGGCGATGGTGTCGGTCTGTGACCGCAGGCGGCGCATGAACTCCGTCAGGTGATCGCAGCGGAACCGGTACCAGCTTTCTGGAGGATCCTCGCCGGCGAGTGGATCGTCGCCTGTCTCGTCGCGGTAGCGCTGCACCGCATGGGGGGCAAAGTCCCACAGGGCACCCAGCTCGCAGGTGAGGTTGAGGTGCAGGCAGGCCGGTCCCTTGCGGGCAAGTTCGGCCAGCAGATCGAGCTTGTACTGCTCCCAGCCTTCGTGGAAGTGGGAGAAGCTGTGGCTGCATACCCGACCGTGACGATCGACGTGACGCCAGGACTGATGCGCCTCGGTAAAGGGAGAATTGAAGTCATGGCCGAAGCCACCGGCGTAGTCGCAGGGATAGTCCTGCTGGATGCGGAAGTCGGTCCACAGTTCCAGGTCCCGCGCACGAGCGTAGTCGATCATGACGTCCACCGGATCCCAGCCGTCGGCAGCCGCCCTCTGCAGGCTCTGTGCACAGCGTCGGTTGTGTTCGGAGTGCAACGAGTCGAGAGGCTGATCCTGGCCCAGCCAGTAGCCCACCTCGGTCAGGTAGGTGAGACGCATCGTCGTGCAGGTGCAGCCGAAATGAATGCGGCGGAAGTCGGAGTCGACGAAGGGTGCGAGCATGCCGCGTACGTCGTCCGGTGACCCGGGGGCGTACGCACCGAGCGTCTCGTGACCGTCTATGACGGCGCCCCCTGTGCGGCTTGCCGACGTGTGGGGCGAATCCGCCGGGCCTTCGGGCAACAACTCCAGACGCAGGTAGGCCAGACGCGACTGTCGACGATCGGCGCGATTCAGCAACGCCTGAGGCAGGAATTCGAAGGTGACATCCGTCAGGTCGGCGTCGCCCAGGTGCAGCTCCTCGCCGGAAGAGGCGTCGGTATCCCACCGGACCGAGGTCTCCACTCGACGGAACCACGGCTCGCGCGGGGCCAGGCGCACACGGAGACCACAAGCACCCTGAAACCCGAGAAACACGCGGTGCCAGCCGCGGGCCGGGCTCGGCAGGCGGGCGGGGCAAGCCTCACCCGACGTGGCGAATTCCAGCCCGTGTCCGTGGCGACCATCCAGGCACCAGGCAAAGCTCGTGGCCGCCGTGTGGCCTGTGGCACCGCGCAGGTCACAGATCATGGAATTGCCCGGGGCGGGCCTGTTCTGCATGGTTACCTGCATATCGGCAACAGCGGACCATGGATCCCAACGAAAGAACCACCATGAGACTCGAGGACAAGGTCGCCATCGTTACCGGCGGCGGCCAGGGACTGGGCGGCGCCATGTCGCGGATCTTCGCCCGCGAAGGCGCGAAAGTGGCCATCGCTCAACGTACACAAGAAAAGCTGGAACAGACACAGGCTGATATCGAGGCCGCAGGCGGTGACGTGCTGGCCATGGAGGTGGACGTGTCCGTACCGGAGCAGGTAGAGAGCCTGATGGAAGCCACCGTCGAGCGCTTCGGGGGTCTCGACATCCTGGTCAACAACGCCGGCATCGGCCTGTGGATTCCGGTGGATGAGGTGGGGGAGGCCGACTACGATCGTGTGATGGACACCAACCTGAAGGGCTTGTGGATGGGGTGCCACTACGCTGTGCCGCACATGAAGGCTCGTGGCGGTGGCGCCATCCTCAACATCTCTTCCGTGCACGGGATCCAGGGAGGCGAATGCAACACCGTCTACGCGGCGACGAAAGGTGGCATCATCGGCTGCACGAAGGCGCTGGCGGCAGAGCTGGCGCCCTTCAATATTCGCGTCAACACGATCAGCCCCGGCGCCATCGACGTGTACGATACGCGAGAGCGTACCCTGGCCGGAGTGAAGCCCGAGTTCCATGCGGAACTGCTGGAACGCTTCGGCGATCAGCTGAACCCGGTTCACCAGTATTTCCAGCCTCTCGATCGGGTGGGTGTACCGGACGACATCGCCTGGTGCGCCGTCTATCTCGCCTCGGATGAAGCGGGCTTCGTCACGGGGCAGAACATCGCCGTGGATGGTGGCGTGACAACGTACCTGTCCGGTGCCGGTCTGGAGCGCGAGCGCATCCGTAAGAAGGAGTCCACGACGCAAGAGCTGAAGGCCTTCGTCGAGGCCCACGCGGCGGAGACGGAATGAGGTCGCGCAATCGATTCTGCGAGTGGGTGGTCCTGGTCGCCCTGTCGGCCTCGCAGGCTGGGATCGCCAGGGCCCAGGCCTTTCCTGAAGTGGTCACCCAGCAGACGCGGGCCGACAGCGAGGCGCTGGCGCGCCTGCAGGCGCCCGGTGTTGTGATCTTCGCCGACGCCGCTGAGACGTCGGCCGGCTTCGATGGTTATCTCGAGGTGAGTGGCCGGGACGACGGTCGCGTCCAGCGGGTGGTGGATCCAGCCATTGCCCATGGCGGTACCGGCGCCTATCAATTCGACGCTCCCGAGAAGGGGGGCAACTCATCGGGATCGGGAGCCACGGTGTATTTCGGTCCGGACGGGTACGATGTGGTCTACTTCCGTCGTTACCTGCGCTTCGCCCCCGACTATGACCAGGGCAACCTGAATCACACTGGTGGCGGCCTTGCGGGCGTGGCCGGCAGCAACCCCTGGGAGGGTATGGGGAAGGCGGGCATCCGTCCCACGGGCGCCGACCGTTTCACCGCCAGCCTCGAGCCGTGGAAGGACTGGGGGCGCTATGAGGCGCCCGGGTACTTCTTCATGTATACCTACTGGATGGACATGACGCAGGACCGGGACGGAAACTACTGGGGCAACTTCTTCGAGCCGGCGCCGGAACACCGTCTGGTGCCTGAGCGGGATCGCTGGTACTGCCTGGAGCACATGATCCGCGCCAATGACCCCGAGCAGGCCAACGGCGAGATGGCCGCCTGGATCGACGGCGAGTTACACATCCACGCCACGGGGTTTCGCTGGCGTACGACGGATGCGGTGCGGCTGAAGCGGGCCCACTTCGGCATCTACATCCACGCGGCGACGAAGGACAACCGGGTCTGGTACGACGACATCGTACTTTCCACCGGATATATCGGTCCCACCGAGGCAGACGCCGCCAGCGCCGTCCCACCAACCACATGGGGAGCACTGAAGTCACCATGAAGATCACGGATATCGAAGTCATCCCATTCCGCGTGCCGAGGCGGCCCTTCCGCAACGGTGAGCTCGGTGAGGAGACGACGATCATACAGACGCTGACGCGGATCCACACCGACGAAGGCGCCGAGGGCCTCTATCTGGGGGGCGCCGGCCACGGCGACCAGGACGGTCTTGCCCCTCACGATCGCGCTGCACTCCGCGGACCGATCCGGCACAGGCTGGTGGGCGAAGACGCCTTCGATCGCGAGAAATTCTGGCACTGGATGTGGGTGTCGAATACACAGGAGAATCTGCTCAGTGTGGTCGACATGGCCCTGTGGGATCTGCAGGCCCGACTGTATGGTGTACCGCTGCACAAGCTTCTGGGCAGCTGTCGTGACCGGGTGAAGGCCTACGCCAGCACCTATCCCAACATGGGTTCTCCCGAGGTCTACGGCGACCACGCGGCGGCCTGCAAAGCCCGCGGCTACCGGCACTACAAGATCCATCCCTACTACTTCTGGGATCCCGCCACCGGCCAACCCGATCCCGGGCGACCCTCGCACATCGACTGGGACATCGAGTGCTGCCGTGCCGTACGCGCCGCCGTGGGCGACGACATGGTGCTCAGCTTCGACCCCTGGGGCACGTACCGCACCTATGAAGAGGCGGTGAAGGTGGGTCGTGAGCTGGAGCGGCTGAATTTCTATTGGTATGAGCATCCGATGAGTGAGTACCGCGTCGGCGCCTACGAGAAGCTCTGCGCCGAGCTCGACATTCCCATCCTGTCACCGGAGATCGCCGCCGGCTCCATCTACACGCGGGCCGACTGGATCCGCCGCGGCGCGTCCGACATGAGTCGCATCGACGTGCTGCGCGGCGGGGTCACCGGAGTGCGCAAGATGGCAGCCATCTGCGAGGCTTTCGGAGTGAAGTGTGAGGTCCATATGAGCGGCTTCGCCAATCTGCAGCTGCTGGGCGCCAGCAGCGAAGACGTATGCGAGTACTACGAGCGCGGATTGCTGGCTCCCGGCGTCGACGAGGAGACACCACTGCCCTATCTGGAAGCCGTGGCCGATCCTCTCGACGACGACGGCTACGTGACCGTGCCAACCGAGCCGGGCATGGGGTATCGTTTGATCTGGGATTACATCGAAGAGAACAGGATCGAGGAGTGAGAGAAATGCGCATGCTTGTTGGTGCCGCCCTGGGGGGCTTCCTGCTGGGGGCGGTGGGTGATCGGGAGTACGGCTACGTGGGCGGCGGAGAGCACCGCCGTAGAGCCCGTGGGGCCCAGGTTGTCCCCCAGGCTCCGAGATCTGCTGGCACAGGAGATGGCGGCCATCCTTGTTGCCAGCGGGGTGATCCAGGAGGCGTTGGTACGGGGCGACGCGGACAGCGTCAGCGCCCAGGCCCGGAATATCCGCGACAGCTTCATCCTCAAGCGCCAGTTGACGCAGGAGGATCGCAAAGCGCTACGTGCCGCTGTCGGTGCAGCCTTCGTCCAGCGGGACCAGGCCTTCCATCGACTTGCCGGAGACCTGGCCGAGGCGGCCGATGCCGGTGACCGAACCGAGCAACATCGGCTGTACGGGGCCATGATCGAGGCCTGCGCCAGCTGTCATGCGCAGTACGCAGCCGACAAATTCCCTGGCTTCGCCGTACAGGGCCTCCCCGCCACCGAGGGTGACGCACAATGAACAGACACGAGTCCTTCCGCGGCATCTTTCCCGTAGTGCTCACGCCCATCGGCGCCGATGGTGATGTGCTCTATGACGAACTCACAAAGCAGGTGGAGTTCTGCCTCGCCGGCGGTGCCCACGGCCTCGTGTTTCCGGTACTCGGCAGTGAATTCCAGTATCTGACCCAGCAGGAGCGTCGCCGCGGCATGGAGACCATCGTCCGCGCCGCCGACGGTCGTCTACCCGTCGTCGGCGGCGTCGCCGCCCCGAGTCGACAGGTGGCCGTCGAGGTGACGCGCGAGGCGGCCGGCACCGGCGTCGATGCCGTCATCGCCCTGCCGCCATACATCTCAGCCGGGAGTGCGGCCGAGATCCGCACGTACTACGAAGAGGTGGCGGCCGCAGCCGGCAGACCGGTGTTCGTGCAGCACACGACGGCGGGCATGACGTCGGATTTTCTGCAGAAGCTGCTGCGTGAAGTCGAACATGTGCGCTATCTCAAGGAGGAGATGCAGCCGAGCGCGCATCAGATCAGCGCCGTGCTGGCAGGCATCGGTGATGCCTGCGACGGGGTCTTCGGCGGTGCACACGGACGCTGGATGCTGTCGGAGATGGCGCGTGGCGCCCATGGGTTCATGCCGGCCACCGAGGCGGTGGACGTTCATGTGCAGGTGTGGGATGCCTGGCAATCGGGCAACGAGGCCGAGGCCCGCCGCATCTACGGGCAGCTGCTGCCGTTCATCAACCTGGTGCTGCTCATCGGCCTTCCCGTCTGCAAGACACTGCTCCAACGGCGCGGGGTGTTCTCCAGCGCCGCCATGCGCACGCCCGGCTCGCCGACGCTGGACGCCGGCGACGAGCGCGAACTGGATGCGATTCTGGAGGGGCTGCGACCGCTCTTCCGCGTCTAGAGCCGCCCGGCCCTAGTCACCGAGGCGCTCGATCACGGCGTCGGCAAAGTCCATGGTGCCCAGTTCGCCGCCCAGATCGCGGGTCTTGCAGCCATCGGCCAGGGTCTTGTCGTAGGCGACGCGAATGGTCTTTGCACAGGAACGGCAGGTCGAATCACCGCGCGTGTCGGCCAGATAGTTGAGCATCATCACGCTCGACATCAGCAAGGCCAGCGGGTTGGCGACGCCCTTGCCGGCGATGTCGGGGGCCGAGCCGTGGACGGCTTCGAACACGGCGTGGGTCTCGCCGATGTTGGCGCCGGGAACCACACCGAGGCCACCGACGAGGCCGGCGCACAGGTCGCTGACGACGTCACCGTAGAGGTTCTCGAGCAACAGTACATCGAACTGTGACGGATCCTGCACCAGACGCATGCAGCCGGCGTCGATGATGGCTTCCGTGTACTCGATGTTGGGGTATTCGCGCTCGTGTTCCTCGGCCGACATACGAATGAAGAGGCCGTCGGTGACCTTCATGATATTGGCTTTGTGGAACACGGTGATCTTCTGCCGTCGACGCTGGGTGGCGTAACGGAAGGCCCAGTGGGCGATGCGGCGGCAGCCTTTCTCGGTGGCTACCTTCATGCTCATGACCACCCCCGGGGTGATCTCGTTTTCGACGCCAGAGTAGAGGCCTTCCGTGTTCTCGCGGATGATGACGAGATCGACGTTCTCGAAACGCGTCGATACACCGGGAAGGGAGCGCACGGGGCGCACGGCAGCGTAGAGTTTGAGCTGCTTGCGCAGCTGCACGTTGACGGAGGAGAAGCCCTCGCCCACGGGTGTGGTGCAAGGGCCTTTCAGGGCCACGCCATGGTGGCGGATGGCGTCGATGGTTTCTGCGGGCAGGACGTCCAGTCCGCGCTCGAGCGCGGCCAGGCCCGCCGGGTGTTCTTCCCAGGAGAGCGGGGCCTCGGCAGCGGCGAGTACGCGCTGCACACCCTCGGTCACCTCCGGGCCAATGCCGTCGCCGGCAATCAGAGCAATGGTATGATTCATGCCCCAGATAGTACTGCACGGATCGACACCGTGCCACAGGGGGCGGTCCTCCTAGGCAGCTTCGAGGGCGGCCTCGTCCTCTTCGTCCCAGTCGTCACCGAACATGTCGCGCAGGATCTGGCGCTGCTCGTCGTGGGTGCGCACGACGAAGGCCTCGGGACGCAGATCGTCGTGGGTGATGATGCAGTCCATCCACTGCTCGTCACCTTCGGCTGCCTCCTCAGGGGATGGCTCGCCCGTGGTGGTTGCTACGGACCTGGCGGTGGCCTGACTCGGCTGTTGATGTGACTCCCACTCGACAAAAAAGGCTTCCACAGCCAGCGGCAACGATACGTCCGACAGGCAGCTGACGAACGTTGCGGCGACGACATCCCGGGCCGTGGCTTCCAGCTGATCGCCTTCGCCCAGAAGACTGGCCACCTCGGCCTGCAGCAGAAGCAGGTGCAGGGGTGTCAACTGCACGGGTCCACCCGTCTCTTCCCGATCGCTCCCACCGCCGCAGGCACGCAGATAATCACCGGCGCCACCTGCCAGGTGAAGCCCCTGCTGGTCGCGCCAGGAGATCACGCCCGACTTGATGAAGGCCTGACGACCTTCGTCTCCCAATCCGTTCAGTGCGTGGCCCACGAGGCTGGGTAGCGGCCGACGGGCCAGCAGGCGGGCCGCTTCGGTCGGGCGGTGAATGAGGGAGTCGAGGAAGGACCGCTGGTGGGGACGCCAGATCGCTGCGAGGGCGGTGGCCCGGCTGGACGGGTCGGCTCCCGCGTCGTCTCCGACCACAGCGGACAGCTTTTCCTTGCGGCCTTCGGGAGGTTCGTTCTGACGAAAACGGAAGTCACCGAGCTGACCGAGGATCTGCACGCTGTTCGGGTTCGTCACAATGCTCCTGCTGGCCCTGGGGATGGGAGGCGCGACCTGGCGGTCGCTGAGGCGGTCGTAGCAGCCCTGACCTACAGGCCGCTGTCGTCCGGCGGCCCGGCATAGGGCGCGGCCTCAAACCGACAGGGTTCCTCGACCACCCGCGGGTCGTCCTGCTGTTGCAGCAGCTCGAAGAGACGAGTCTTCAGTTCGGTCTGCACCCCGGCGTAGCGCGCCTCTCCGGCGACGTTGTGCATGTAGTGCGGGTCTTCACCCAGGTCGTACAGCTCTTCCATCGGTCGCTTGCCGAAGCCCAGGTCGAAGGAGCGCCTGACCTCGGCTTCGTCGCGGTGGTGGATCATCCACGCCTTGGTCGGACTCGCGTCGAGATCGGCGTAGCAGATCATCGTGTCCGTCTCCAGATCCTCGTAGGCAGGGGGCACTGCTCGGGGATCGTCCAGTCCCTCGGGATCGCCAGCCGGCCAGCGATCGGGTGCGAAGTTGTGGACGTAGAGGAAGTCCTTCGTGCGGATCGCTCGCTGAGGATAGGGCAGCTGGCCCGCGCGAGCCGTGTGTACATGGCGCTCGCGGCCGGTGACGACGAAGGTGCGATCCTCGTCGACCTGGCCGTCACGATCGCTGGTCAGCACAGGCAGCAGGGACTTTGCCGTCATCGAATCGGGCACTCCCACACCGCAGGCGTCGAGGAAGGTGGGCGCCAGATCCATGAGATTGACGAAGTCGTCGATTCTCCTGCCCGCGGGGATGTGGCCGGGCCAACGGGCCGCCAGGGCGACCTCGCAGCCGATGTCGTAGAGGTTGCACTTGGCCCGTGGAAAGCCGGGGATGCCGTGGTCGCCGCTGACGACGACAAGGGTGTTGTCGAGTTCGCCGATCTCTTCCAGGCGCTGCAGCAGCACACCGAGACCTGCGTCGACGGCCATACACTCTCCCAGATAGTCGGCCACGTCCTCACGGACGTCGTGTACATCGGGCAGGAATTCGGGCAGCCTGCCCTGCAGATCATCCGGTTCGATGTCCCATAGAGCTTTACCCGAGCCTTTCTGCCAGCGCCGGTGCGTGTTGGTCGGCCCCCACCAGTAGCAGAAGGGCGTGTCATCCTGGCGATCTGCGAGAAAGGCGTCGAAGTTGGCCCTCGTCTCATCGTAGAGCAGCAGCTTGGCGCCATCGACGCCATGGCTGTCGACGTGGTCGGTGGCGTAGAAGGAGAAGTTGCGGTACTCGTTGCCGGCCGGTTCATACTGTGTACGCTTGCCACCGTAGGGCGCGTTCACCATGCGCCCCGGTGACCAGACTTTGTAGGTATAGCCTATGTGGTACGCCGCCTTCTCCAGCTCGAGGGGATAGGTGGGGATGGTCTCGTCCCAGACGGCGCCGGCGAGAATGGCGCCCATCCCGGTCTGCCAGAAATAGGAACCCGAGAGCAGTGAACTGCGGCAGGGCGTGCAGCTGGGCGCCGCTACGTAGGCGTTGCGGAACAGGGCCCCCTCGCCCGCGACGCGGTCGAAGTTGGGTGTGTCGATGAGGGCACTGAGAGATCCCTCTCCCTCGTGCCTGGCGTAGGCGCTGGCGTAACGGCCCCAGTCGTCGGCAAAGGCGAAGAGGATGTTGGGACGTTTCGGTTGTATCGTTGGCACGCGTTGCTCCCCATTCACGTTGCAGTGGAAGTGAGAGGTGTGAGATGGACCCGTTCAGCTTCAGAAGAGCCCTCCGGTCACGGCAGACACGAATCTTCTACGACGCGCGGTCGTACAGCGCCTTCCCCCATGTCGAGAGGCTGGAGGGCGATGAACTGCTGCTGGCCTTCCGGCAGGCGCCGCGGCACCCGGCGGGTGTCCGGCACACCGATCCACGATCCATCATCACCGTGGTTCGATCCCCGGATGCCGGCCAAACGTGGCACGTCAATGACGCGGCGCAACTGGCCGCCGGCGGTGGCCAGGAGTTCGGCCTGATCTACCTGGGCAAGGGACATGTGGGCGGCGCGCTGGCGGCACACGAGGTCTTCCCCGAATCCGAGGCCGAACGCTCCGGGGTCCCATGGACTCATCCGCGGGAATTCCCCTTCCGCAGCGTCGGCGCTCTGTGGTGCTGGAGTGACAACTTCGGTCTCACGTGGCGCGTGGACAACACAACACTGGTGGGGCCGCAGATGCAGGCCTGCGCCCCACCGGTGCGCTTACAGGACGGGACGCTGATGATCCCGGCGTACGGCGCGCTCGGGCGATCGAAGACGGGTTCGTCCGTGCTCTATCGATCGACCGATCGAGGGGCGAGCTGGTCGGAGGCGGTCATCATCGCCCGCGGCAACCCGAGAACGCGGGCCTACCAGGAGCCGGTCCTGATGGAGCTGGCGCCTGGCCGGCTGCTGTGCATGCTCCGGGTCTACGATCCCGAGCACCCCGGCATCTTCTGGCGCAGCGAGTCTTCCGATGGCGGTAGCACCTGGTCGAAGCCGGAGTCCACCGGTGTTCTGTCGGGTGCCTGCCCCCGGCTGCTCAAGCTGAGGGACGGTCGTCTGCTGTTGACGTACGGTCGTCGCTTCGAGCCCTTCGGTATCTACGCGGCGATCAGCGAGGATGGCGGCGCGAGTTGGGGCGACACGTTGCAGCTGCGTCCCGCTAAGGACGGTGACCAGGGGTACACCTCGTCAGTGGAAATCGAAAGCGGACGCATCCTGACCACGACGTACGGCAAGAATGCCCGCCGGGTCACCGGCATTACCGGGACGTTCTGGAGTCTGCCGTAGAGCGATTTCCTACTGCTACGCTTCTGACCTTCCCTCCAGCCGCGCAAACAGCGCATCCACCCGCGCCTGGCGATCCGCATCACGCCGGCTGATGAACCCCTCGCCGAAGAAGATGATGCACGCCACGACCATCTCGCCCCCGGTGTAGATGGCGAAGCTGTCGGGGTAGATGTTTTTGAGCACGGCGAAGGTGGCAAAGCCGCCCACCAGTGCACCGATGGCGCCGCGCGCCGTCGGTCCGCGCCACAACATGCCGAACATCAACGGAATCGCGACAGGCGGCAGGATAGCGGCGAAGAGCTTGACCGTCTGCGAGAATACCTTGCCGATGCCCTCGGACCCATCCACTGCAAGAGCTGCGCCGAGCACAGCGGTGCCGAAGGCGAGAGTCGCGATGCGACCGACGAAAAACAGCTGCTTGTCCGTCACCGGCGTCTTGCGGCTGCGTTCGTACACGTCCTTGGTGAACACCGCCGCCAGGGAGTTGATGTCACTGTCGATCATGGACATGGTGGCGGCGAACATGGAACAGACAAGCAGGCCCAGCAGCCCGGGGGCCAGGCCGGACAGGACCTGACGGGCGATGAGCACATAGGTCTGATCCGGGTCGAAGCCGTCGATGGGCATCATCGTCGTCGCGTCGAAGTACTGGGGCATCATCAGCGGGGCCGCCCAGGCGGGGACGAAGATGACGAGGGGGTAGACGAGGAACAGGGCGCCGGACAGGAGCGCCGCCTTGCGGGCATCCCGTTCGTCACCGACGGAGATGAAACGCTGGGCCAGACCCCAGGTACCGCCGTTGTAGCTGAAGATGATGACGATGAGGTAAACGAACCAGAATTCGATGCCGATGCCGGCGCCGGGGTTCAGCAGGTTGCCGTGCGCCTCGGGCAGCTGATCCCACATGGATCCCCAGCCACCGACGGCGCTGAGCACGGCGGTGACGACGATGGCGCTGAGCAGGAACTGGACGACAAACTGCACGATGTCGGTCAGAACAGTTGCCCATAGACCGCCGATCAACACGTACAGGCAGGTGACGACGCCGCCGACGAAGATGATCGGCGTGCGCTCCCATCCGGTGCTGACCTGCACGACGATGGCGATGGCGTAGAGCTTGATGCCCAGGTCGATGAATTTCACGCCGATGCCGGACAGGGCGATGAGGATCCGCACCTTCGGCCCGTAGCGTTCTTCCAGGTACTGAACAGGCGTCAGCACCTTCAGTCGTGACCAGCGGGGCGCCCACAGGCCGGCGCCGAGCATCATGGCGATGAAGCAGGGCACGGAGAACAGCATCCACATGCTCAGACCGGCGCTGGCCGCCTTGCCGGCGAAACCGACAAAGACGACAGCGCTGTACCCGGACACATGGTGGGAGATGGCAGCCATCCACCAGGGCAGGCTGTGGCCGGCAGCGAAGTAAGCGTCGGCGCCCTTCGACCTTTTTCCGGCGACCCAGGCGAGCCAGCCCATGGCACCGGCGTAGATCGCGACGACGACGAAATCGAGACTTTCCATATCAGCGTTCCTGACTCATGTGGCGATCCATTTGCAAAAACGGTCCTCGTCGACGTTGCGGCCGCTGATGACAGCGACGATGTCGCCCGATCCCTCCACCTCGACACAGCCATGCAGCAGGGCGGCTGTGGCGATGGCCCCGGAGGGCTCGACGCGCAGGCCGTGAGTCTCGTAGAGCCATTTCATGGCGGCACGCGTCGCATCATCGGGGAGGCTGACAGATTCGGCGACCAGCCGTCGCAGGATGGGCCAGTTGTGCTCGCCCACGTCGTAGGAGAGCAGGCCATCACAGATGCTGGCGGGCTGCTCCAGGCGCACGCGTTCGCCCTTGTCCAGGGATTGGCGGAAGTCGTCGGCGCCCACCGGTTCGACGCCGATGATACGCGCCTGCGGGAAGCCGTCGGCCACGGCGAGGGCGTGGCCGGCCATGAGGCCGCCGCCGCTGACGGGACAGATGAACTGCGACACCTCCCGTTGCTGCTGTCGCAGTGCCTCGACGATCTCGAGCCCGCCCACTCCGTTGCCGGCGATGACGTGGGGATCGTCGTAGGGGGAGGCCTGGAGGGCCTGCTCTTCTTCGGCGACCTGCCGTGTCAGGCGGTCGCGTTCGCCTGTCTGATGATCGGTCGTGATGTCGTAGGTGCGTATCTCGGCGCCGAAGGAGCGGGTCAGCGCGAACTTCACGCTCGGCGCCGACTCCGGCATGATGATGATGACCCGTTTGCCGTAGCGCCTCCCGGCGAAGGACAGGCCGGAGGCGAAGTTGCCGGAGGAGTGCGCCGCCACCGGGCGATCGCCGACTTCGTCGGCGTGATGGGCCATCCAGTTGAGGGCCCCCAGCAGCTTGAAGGATCCCACCGGTGTCCAGCCGTAGTCCTTGAGCCAGACCCGCCGATCCGTGGGCAGGTCGAGCTGTTTCTCCAACGCGTAGGATCGGATCAGTGGCGCCGGCGTGATGTGCTGGCGGATGACGTCGGCGGCGGCGCGAACGTCCTCCATGGTGGCGATCTGTACCGGCATCTACGGGTGTCCTCCAGGGGACAAAGGTGGCGCTGAGGTCCGGGAATGTAGTAGATGAAGCCGGGAGGGATCGAATATGAGCCGCACATCATACCGCGTCGGTCTGGCCACCGTCGACGTGACGCCCCCGGTGGGCATCTTTCTCGCAGGGTACGCAGGCAGGGACTCACCCTCCGATGGTGTCTACCACCCGCTGCGTGCTGTATGTATCGCGATGGACGAGGGGGCGGATGACAGCACACCCCTGCTGCTGGTCACCATCGACTGGCTTGGCTTCTACGACCGGACCGCCGATGCCCGTCGACGTATCGGCGAGCGCACCGGTCTGCCACCGGAGCGTATCCTGCTCACCGGGACGCACACGCACTGCGGACCCGTGCTGCGCCGGGAGATGGACAGCCGCCGGCACGGTGTGCTGGATGAGGACTACATCGAGCGGACTCTCACGACGCTGGCGGAGACGGCGGCTACAGCCCTCGCTGATCGCCAGCCCGCCCACCTGAGGGTCGGCACCGGTCGCTGCGGGTTCTCGTCTTCCCGTCGTCGGCCGGCTGGGAAGGGCGGCGTTCAATTCAGGCCGAGCCTCGACGCACCGCACGATCACCAGGTCTCCGCGCTGGCCGTCGAATCCGAGAACGGCGATCTCCGGTATGTCCTGTTCAGCTATGCCTGCCACCCCACGAGCACCGGCCCCATCCTGCAGATTGGCGGTGACTATCCGGCCTTCGCCTGCGATGCCATCGAGAGCCAGCACGCGGGCGTAACGGCGGCATTCTTTCAGGGGTGCGCCGGCGACCAGAAGGTGGACGCGCGGAATCCGGAGGGTGACGGCTACCGCAAGCTCACTGTCGACGAGGTGCGCGAACGTGGCGAAGATCTGGCGGCGTCGGTGAGCGGAGCACTCACCGAAGGGGCGCTGCGAGATGTTACCGGCCCGCTGTTGCTGTCACAGGAGTTCGTCCCGCTGACGACGGACGTGCCCGAGGAGGAGGAGCTGCGAGTCCACCTGGATTCGCCTCAGGGGTACGTGCGCGAGTGGGCGCAACATCACCTGGATCTGCGCGCGGCGGGTACTCCGGCGGGCAACAGCTTCAGCTTCGAGGTGCAGACCCTGCGCTTCGGGACCGGCCTGGCGTTCATCGCCCTGGCCGGTGAGATGTGCGTGGAGTACGGCCTGCGTTACCGGGACGAGCACGGGACCCGCTTTGGCGACGTCTGGACGCTGGGATACGCCAACGAGATGGTGGGGTACATTCCGGCGCGCCGGCAGATCCCGGAGGGCGGGTACGAGGTGATCGACAACAACCGGCACCTGCTCTACACCGGGCCCTTCTCGGAGGATACGGAGGAGCTGATCAGCGCCGCCGTACATCGCTGCCTGGGGGCGTGAAGCCGCGCGGCTCCAGGCCTGCTACTCGAACCAGGTCGTACCCGGTACCTGATACTGCTGTCCCACCTCTTCGTCCAGCTCCACACCGATTCCGGGGCGGTCGTCCAGGTGGATGAAGCCGTCCTTGATGATGTCGGTCTTCTCCTGAATGATCGTCTTCCAGTAGTCGCGGTGCAGCCAGTGGAACTCCAGCACGAGGAAGTTGGGCACCGTGGCGCAGACGTGGGCCGAGGCCAGCGTGCCGATGGGTGAGGACACGTTGTGCGGGGCGAAGGGGATGTAGTAGATCTCGGCGAGGTTGGCGATCTTGCGGCACTCCGACAGGCCGCCGCATTTGGGGATGTCGGGCATGATGATGTTGACCGCCTGCTTCTCGATCAGCTCGCGAAAGCCGTGGCGCAGGTAGAGGTTCTCGCCGCTGCAGATCGGCAGGCTCGTCGACTGCGTGACGGTACGCATGGCGTCGACGTTCTCCGCCGGCACCGGTTCCTCCAGCCACATCAGGTGGTAACTCTCCAGGGCTTTGGCCAGGCGGATGGCGCTGGGTACGTCGAGGCGGGTGTGCACGTCGGCGGCCACATCGACACCGGGTCCCGCGGCTGAGGTCACCATGTCCACCAGGCTCACCATACGTTCGTGTTCCCACTGATTCGCCGTGGTATTGAATTTGTCCTTCTCGAAGTGGGCCACCTCGCTGCCTTTGTAGCCGTAGGCGTCGATGTCGACGTCGATTTTCAGCGCCGTGAAGCCTCTCTCGAGGACCTCGTCGACGACCTTCTTGATCTCGTCGAAGTTCATGCCCGGAGCGACCTGGCAGTCGGCGTAGACGCGTACCTTGTGGCGGAACTGCCCGCCAAGCAGTTCGTACACGGGTGTCTTCAGGGCCTTGCCTTTCAGGTCCCAGAGCGCGATTTCGATGCCGGTCAGCGCCGTGATGAGCGCGCCGGCGTCCCCGCCGTCGAACACGTGCCGGCGGCGCATGTCCTCGAACAGGGCATCCACGGCGAAGGGGTCGCTGCCGACGAGGCGCTCTTCGAGGTTCTGAATGATGGCGATGGCCTGCTTGCCGCCGTGTACGCACTCGCCCGTGCCGGTGATGCCTGCGTCAGTGGTGATACGCACCCACAGATGCATGCCGTGCCCCCGGGTGGCAGCCGTCTTGACGGAGGTGATTTTCATCGCACGCTCTCGTATCCGGCGAGGGCGCCCCGGCGTTTGGCGAAGACGATCTGCCACAGCACCTTCTTGTTGCTGCGGAACGTGCCGGCACTCATCAGCAGGTAGTAAGTCCACATGCGGAAGAAGCGTTCGTCGTACTCTTCACCGAGGTCGTCCCAGTTGCTGACGAAATTCCTGTGCCAGGCCATCAACGTGGGGTCGTAGTAGGCGCCGAAGCTGTGCCAGTCATTGAGTGAGAAAAGGCGCTCCGCAGCCGTGGTCAGTTGCCTGGCTGCCGGCATCATGGCGTTGGGAAAGATGTACTTGTGCATCCATGGATCCGTATTGGATCCCGACCGGTGACGACCGATGGTGTGCAGCAGAAACAAGCCGCCCTCCTTCAGGCTGCGGTGAGCGACCTCGAACAGGCTGCGATAGTTCTTGTAGCCCACATGTTCGATCATGCCGCACACGAGTACCTTGTCGAACCCGGTCTCGGTGAAGTCACGGTAGTCGGACCTGACGAAACTCACCGGCAGGCCGGCGCAGTAGTCCTGGGCGTAAGCCAGCTGCTTGTCGGAGATCGTCATGCCCGTCACATGACAGCCGTAGCGTTCGGCGGCAAACTTGGCAAAGCCACCCCAGCCACTGCCGATGTCGAGCACCTTCTCGCCTTCGCGCAGTTGCAGCTTGCGGCAGATCAGGTCGAGCTTGTTTTCCTGCGCCTGATTGAGATCTTCGGTGCCCTTGAAGTAGCCGCAGGTGTACTGGTTGTACGGATCGAGGAAGGACATGAAGAGAGCCGGGCTCAACTGGTAGTGTGTGTCGATGACGTCCCGGGCGCGCAGCTTCGACTGCAGGTTGAAGATCTTCGAGCGGGCGATGGCGAACTTGGCCGAAAAGGGGATGATCTGCTGGTTCAGTCGTCCGCGGAACATGCGGTCGCAGAACTGGTCGAGAGCCTTGCAGGTCCACCAGCCGTCCATGAAGGACTCGCCGAGCGCCAGGGAGCCGCCGGTGACGACGCGTTTGTAGAAGGCTTCTTCGTGGACGTGCATGTCCCAGTCGCGGGCGCCGTCGACGCCGATGTCGGCCTGGGCGACAATGTCAGTGAAGAGCTGTTTCATTGTTTCAAGTCTCCGTGAGGACCGTAATGATAATGAAGGACGTCATCCCCGTCGCCCGGCTCGTCCCGCGGTGAACATCATCCTGTTCCAGGCGCAGGAGATATCCCGGCCGTTGCTGCGGGAGGATCCCAGGGCGCGCCACATTCTCGATGTACTGCGACGCAAGCCGGGAGAGAGTTTCGACGTGGGCTTGATCGACGGCCCCCGGGGCAAGGCGGTGGTCGACACGGTCACTGACGCGGAGCTGATCCTGTCCTTCACGTGGGAGACTGAGCTGCCAGCGCCGGAGAGGATCGCCCTGATCGCCGGGCTGTGCCGGCCACAGACCAACCGACGCGTGCTCCGCGAGGCGGCGGCTCTCGGCGTGGCGCGGATGCTCTTCCCCCGGACCGAACGGGGTGAGCCCACCTATGCCGACAGCAGCCTCTGGTCCTCAGGCGAATACGAACGCCAGGTGCTGACCGGTGTCGAGCAGGCCTTTGCCACGAGTCTCCCGGACGTGGATTTCGGCATGGATCTCGGCCAGGCCATCACGGCCGCCGGGGGACAGGTCCGTATCGCCCTGGACAACTACGAGGGCATCAAGCCTTTGCCGCAGGTCGTGCCGGGTCATCAGGGGTCGATGGTGCTGGCAGCCGGGTCGGAACGGGGTTGGGCCCCGGCCGAACGGGATCTGCTGCGCTCCGAAGGGTACCAGCTGGCCGGCATGGGCCCCCGCGTGCTGCGCACCGAAACGGCGGTGATCGGCGCCCTGGCGGTGATCAAGTCAGTGTCGGGTGCCTGGGATGCGGGATCCACGCCGGACACGAGACAGGACACGTAGGTCCAGGTGCCCCCGGAGGTTGTGCTCGAAGTTCCCCAGGGACGGTTTGAGCTGCGCCGGTTCCCGCGGAGGGATCGCGAGCAGCTGCGCGCCTGGGACGCCGCCGACGACTACCTGCTCCATCATCTGCACGATGAGCCTACTGAAGAGGGAGCCGAAACCTGGATACTCAACGATGGTTTCGGGGCGTTGACGGTGGCCATGGCGGCCCGGCAGCAGGTGTCCATGTCATCGGATTCCTGGCTCGCTCACGCCGGGACGCAGGCCAATCTCGACGACAATGACCCGGGCCCGACTGTCCGGCCGCCCAGACTGCTCACCAGCCTCGAGGACCCGCCGGCGAGGGCAGGGGTGGTGCTCGTGAAGATCCCGAGGAGCCTGGCCCTGCTCGAGGATCAGCTGCACAGGATCCGGCACAATCTGCAACCGGGGGGTCGCATCGTCGGCGCGGGTATGGTGCGGGCGATCCACACCTCGACGTTGCGGCTGTTCGAGGACATTCTCGGGTCGACGTCGACGACGCTGGCCCGGCGCAAGGCCCGCCTCGTGATGTGCCAGTTCGACAGGGATCTCAATCCGGGGGCCAGTCCCTACCCGACGACGTATCAACTCGATGAGCAGGAATGGTCACTGACAAACCACGCCGGCGTGTTCTGCCGTGAACACCTGGACGCGGGCACAAGACACCTGCTGGCCCACGTCCCCGAAGCAATCGAGGCACGGGACATCGTCGATCTGGGCTGTGGCAATGGTGTGGTCGGTCTCGTGGCGGCGCACCGCAATCCCGACGCACGACTCACCTTCGTCGACGAGTCGTACATGGCCGTCGATTCGGCGCGGTGCAACTGGCAGGAACTGTTCGGCGGGAGAGACGCAGCGTTCCTCGCGGGAGACTGCCTGGAATCCGTCGACCACCGCAGCGCTGACCTGATCCTGTGCAACCCGCCGTTCCATCAGCAGAGCGTGATGGGAGATGCCGTGGCCTGGCGCATGTTCAGCGGCGCGCGCAAGGTGTTGCGGTCGGGTGGGGCGATGCTCGTCGTCGGCAATCGCCACCTGGCCTACCACAGCAAGCTGCGGCGGATCTTCGGGAACTGTGACGTGGTGGACAGCGATCCCCGGTTCGTCGTGCTGCGAAGTTACGTGCGCCAGTAGGTCGAGTCGTCGGCAGGCTGGTAGGCGATGTCGAGATGCGGCGTATCGATGCGGGCGCCGTCCCGGTGCAGGCTGTCGACCCCGGCTTCGGTGAGGCCCGTGGTCAGCAAGGTCCGTTCGATGGGGTAGGAGGGTGCACCGGTACGGAACATCTGCTCCATGTGATGACTCAGCGGGGTGAAAAAGCTGGCCAGCGTTCCCGGTGGGGAGGGCATGGGCAGGTACAGGTTCGTCGACAGGGGACGGTCCCGACCGGCCAGCTGGGCGGCGAAGTTGAAATCACCCACCAGTCCGTTGAGGGCGATGACGGAGCAGCGCAGACCGTCGAGGTGTTCGTAGACATAGGCCCACGGATCCGGCACGAGGGCTTTCATCTCGTCGAGGGAGGGGAACACGTGGTTGAACCCGGGGCGGGAGGACTTCAGGATGTGGCTGCGGCTCAGACAGGCCTCGAACAGTTCGATGGACCACAGCCCTTCGGCGTGAGCCTGCCAGAAGGCATCACCGCGAAACCCCTGAATCCACCGGACGCCGGTCTCGCCGCCCTGCCGCGTCTCGACCATGGACTGTACCGCCTCGTAGGCGTGGAAATCGCCGCCGTCGATCCAGCTGACGCCCAGACACATGGCTTCTTCCACCTGCGCCCCGAGGGGGATCTCGACGGCCGGCACCCGCCAGGTGACCGGCAGACTGGACCCGGCCATGAGCGGGAAGTCCAGTTCTCTTGACACCTCGTACATCTCGAGCGCCTGATCCCAGCTCCAGGACAGGTGCTTGTCGTTGAAGACGGGCACCCCACGGCCACAGGTCCGGAATACGGCCTCCATCTGTTTGAAGAATTCGTAGCGCGGCCACAGGGTCTGCCCCTTGTCGTTGACGGGGTAGTCACCGTGCTCAGCGATGAGAATCACACCATCCACGGCCAGGTCGTCGCCGCCGAGGGTGAGACATTCGGCGATGGTGGGATACAGCGTCAGTCCGGGGAAACGGGCCGCCCGTTCGTGGCTGACGTCGTCGTCGCCGACCTGATCGACGTACATGGAGACCACATCCACTTCCGGTCGGTGATGACGGCCGTTCCAACCGTATCCGTCGAGGAAACGATCGACGATATGCTGGGCATGGGCGTGTTTGCGGTAGATGGAGACCAGGGCGGCCAGACGCGGGCGTGCAGGCGATGGCATATCAGGTGGTCCTAAGACGAAGGCTGGATCAGGTTTCCGCCGCGAAAGATCTCGACGCCACGGGCCACGCTGTGCAGCAGCAGAAGGGCCTCCTGCGAACCCCAGGCGCGCATCAGCTGATGCATCGTGCGCTCTTCGCCGTCCCACGGGAAGCCGAAGACGATGTCGAACTCGTCCAGGGCGTGGCCGATCGTCGGATAGGCCGATGTCGCCTCGCCGATCGTACCCAGGCGCGGGTCGTCGCCCTTGGCAGGACGGTACCCGGTAGGCAGGAAGCTGCCAGTAGCAAACCGCGCTGCGGACCCGGATCGTTCGGCCAGGTCCCCGGCGATATGGACAAGGTCGGCATCGAGTTCGATACCGTAGGCTTCGTAGCCCAGCAAGTCGGCCATGATGGTGATCACACCCGTTGCCGATCCGAGCTCCAGAAACCGCAGACCGGGGCCACGAAGGTCGATCAGTACCTGTTGCACAACACCGTAGTCGGCGGCGACAAAGGGGTGCCAGGTCTCCTGGCGCACCTCCATGTCAAAGCGGGACCACAGCTCCCAACCCTCATCGCACAGGGCGTCCAGCCGATGTCTCAGGCCCTCATCGAGGGGGATGGACTTCAACCGACCTCAGCCACGCGTACGACGCGATCGACGCCATAGGGATACCCGGTGGCATCGATGCAGAGAAGGCCAGATCCGGCGTCGTGGGTGTGTGCAAGTTCCTCCCCGTTGTCGAGCCAGCGCACTGACGTTACGTGGCGATCGACGTCGGTGAAACCGCGCGGTCCAGCGCCGCCGCCACCGGTGGTGACATGAGCATCTCCACCGACGGACAGATCGTGAATGAAGAGGAAGAGACGGCCTTCCGTTTCGAGGGCGAAGTCGTTGCCGGTACCCTGCACCGATGAAGGTCGACCACCGTAGATGACGTCTTCCTGACCCGTGATCCATTCGCCGACGCGACGCAGGGCGGCTGATTCGTAGTCGGGTATACGTCCCGCCGCGGTGGGTCCCACGTTCAGCAGGTAATTGGCGCCCACCTTCCGGCAGGCACACAGATTCTCGATGATCTGCCGCGGCGACATGTAGTTGAAGTCCTCGGCACCGATCCCCCAGTGGCGGTTGAAGGTCTGGCACATCTCCGCCGTGACGTACTTGTCCATGCCGTCACGATCCATCGGCGTCGGGCGGCCCTGTTCGAAGGTGACCGAGTCGATCTCGGGATGCCCCACATGACCTTTCGCTCCCAGGCCCGTGTTGTTGATGATCATGGCTTCCGGCTGATGCTGGCGGATCATGCCGTAGAGCCGGTCCTCCTGCCAGTCGGCGTCGGGTTTGCTCCAGTTGCCGTCGAACCAGAGACCACCGATCTCGCCGTACTGGGTGCAGAGGACTTCCACCGACCGATGCAGGTAGTCGAGGTAGGCGTCGAAGTCGTTCTCGAAGCTGGGCTGGTACCAGTCCAGCGTCGTGTGGTAGAAGAAGGGGATGATGTCCTCGGCCCGGCAGCCATCGATCAACTCGGCTACCAGGTCGCGTCCGGCGGGGCTGTGCGGGGCATCGTGATCACTGAGGCCGCGCGTATCATACAGTGAGAACCCGTCGTGATGACGACTCGTCAGAGTGATGTACTTCATTCCCGACTCACGAGCGGTGCGGGCGATGGCACGGCCGTCGAACTGTTCGGCGGTGAAGCGGTCTTTCAGCCGGGCGTATTCGTCCATGGGAATCTGGCGCAGGTGCTGGACCCATTCTCCCTGCCCCATCTGGGCGTACAGCCCCCAGTGGATGAACATGCCGTAGCCGAGCCTCTCGAAGCGGGCGACACGAGGCTCAGGGACGGGGAGGGTCATGGTGGTTCCTTTCGGCTTGGAGCCAGTTCGCGGAGCGGCAACAGCTAGCGTGGCATATTATACCGCAATTCCGTACCCCCCTGTCGAGGAGTTTCCTTCTGCCCCCGGCCACCGAGGCGTCAGGGCGCGGCTGATTGACCCCCACAGACCGTCCCGATATACTCCGCCGCACAGGAGATACAAGCATGCCAACAGGACTCACCGCAGAGCAGGTCAAGCACTTCGAGGACGAGGGGTACCTGATGGTACCCGACGTGTTCACCGAGGCCGAACTCCAGCCACTGCGCGACGAGATCACCGCCGTGATCGACGAGGCTGCGCGCGGCCTGCTGGCGGCGGGCAAGATCAGCCAGACCTGGGAGGACGAGCCCTTCGAGACACGGCTGACGCGAATCTTCGCCGAGAGTGAGGAGATTCTGCGACCTATTGTCGGACGCGCAGGCGGGGGTCACAGCGGCCCGGCTTTCTTCGAGTTCATCACCAACAGGAAACTGCTGGCCACGATCGAGTCGCTCGTAGGTCCGGAGATCATCGGCTCGTCGGTGTACCGTATCCGCCCGAAGATGCCGTCCCATGCCCGCGGTGCCGTTCCCTGGCATCAGGACTCCGGTTACTTCAGCTCCCACTGTGACGGCGACCTCATCGTCACCTGCTGGATCCCTCTCGTCGATACCTATCCTGAAAACGGCTGCCTGCAGGTCGTACCCAGGGCGCATCGTGACGGCATCGTCCGCCACTGCACGAAGGGCCCTGGAGGGTTCCTGGTGATCCCTGACGACGAACTGCCCGCCAACACGCCCGTCACCGTGCCGGTGCCGGCCGGCGGCGTGCTGTTCATGACCAATCTGGCACCGCACAAGTCGACGTACCACACCGAGGACATCATCCGCTGGGCGGTGGATGTGCGCTACCAGTCGGCCTCTGTGCCGAACAACGTCGGCGAACTGCCTTCTGACTATGACCCGGAACGGCCGCTGCACGAGATTGCCTGCTACCCGCCGGAGGCGGACTTCGTTCTGCAGAGCCTGGAGCATCCGGAGCGGGTGGTGGATTCGTGGCCTGCCTTCCACGAGATCCGCCAGCGCTTCGAGCAACGGGACACCCGTCCCCCCGGCCCGAAGCGAGGCTGGGTGCCAATAGGGGAGGCGTCTGCCAGCTTGAGGGAGGACGCATGACGAAGATTCCACGCCTGGTTGCCGCCGGCATGGTCGTGCTCACCGCTGCCATGCTGGGCTGCGGCGGGGATGGTTCCACCCTCGGCCCGGATGGCACACCCCTCGACGAGGGCGACTCCGATGGGATCGTCGACGACGGTGATTCCACCGCGGTGACGGTTTCGCTCACGCAGTTGAGCGCCGAGATCTTCACGCCGAAGTGTGCCAAGGCCGGGTGTCACACCGGATCCTCTCCCGCTGCAGGCATGTCCCTGGCGAGCAGCAGCATCGCGGCGGCCATCATCGACGTGGCCAGCAACCAGCGTCCGGGTCTCAAGCGTATCGATCCGAACAACCCTGACGGGTCGTACCTGATTCAGAAAGTGCGCGGCGCCGGCGCCAACAGTCAGATGCCTATCGGCGACGCGCCACTGAGTTCCGCCGAGATTCAGCTGATCGTCGACTGGGTCACAGCCGGCGCACCATCGGAGTAGGGAGCAGAACCATGACAGCCAAGGTGTCCGGAATCGAGCGCTTCATCCTGCACGTGCCTTTCGTCGATCGCGTGCGCCGCGAGATGGAGCGTGCCGGCGTGCACTCCTGGTCGGAGCTGGAGATCACCAAAGTCGAGACCGACGCCGGGGTCACCGGCTGGGGTGAGACGATTCAGAACTACACCTGGGGGCGGGTAAAGAACGAGGACCGCGTCGTCGGCCGTCCGCCGGCGGAGACGATGTGGGACGATTCGCTGGGAGCGGGCCTGCAGATGGCCCTCTTCGATGCGGCGGGCAAGCTGGCGGGTGTGCCCGTGCACCGCCTGCTCGGCGGCGCCAAGGTGCGCGACTGGTGTGCCATCTCCTTCTGGGATCACGACATGTCCCCCGAGAAGTATGAGGAGGAGGCGAAAGTCGCCGTGTCTCTCGGGTACACCTGTATCAAGATCAAGACCCGTCCGTGGTTCGACGTGCGGGAGACGATCGACCGCATCAGTCGGGCTACACCCGACCACTTTCGCATCGACGCCGACTGGAACGCCTTCCTCGTCAACGCCTCGAATGCGATCCCCCTGCTGCGCGAACTGGAGTCGACGTTCCCCAAGATCAAGATCTTCGAAGATCCGATCCCGCGACACGACGCGTCGGGCAATCACTTCATGCGCTCGCAGATCGAGACGGCCGTAGCCCATCACTATGGACAGATCGGTGCCCGCGAAGGCATCGAGATGGGGGGCGTCTGCGACGGTTGGGTGATCGGCGGTGGTGTGTCGCAGACCATGCGGCAGGGACACACCGCGGCGGCGCTCAACATGCCCTTCTTCCTGCAGATGGTGGGAGCGGCGCCGACGACGGCCATGTCCCTGCACCTGAGTGCGGTGCTGTCGGCCGCCCAGTGGCCGACCATCACCTGTCACGAGCTCTATGAACACAGTCTGCTGACCGAGCGTATGCCCGTCATCGATGGTCACGCCCGCGTACCGGAAGAGCCGGGACTGGGAATCACCCTCGACGCGGACGCGCTGGAGAAGTACCGGGTGGAGAAGGCCGATCACTCGCTGCCGCGACGGCTGGTGCGTGTCAATCGGCCCGGTGGCAGCAAGATCTACTTCGCCAACTCCGGTCAGAAGTGGACATTCTACAGCAATGGCAACAGCGCCGTCGACGACTGGGGCTGCAGCACGGACCTGCTGGACGACGACGGCTCGTCCGACTTCGACGATCTGCACAAACGCGCCAGCGAGTCGCCGGTGATCACCAGGGAGTAGAGCATGCCACGTACCCCCGAACTGCTCGTAGATGATCTGTTCTTTCCCGAGGGCCCACGATGGCGCGTCGGCGACGATGATCAGGGCAAGCTGTGGTTCTCGGATGTGCTCGCCGGTGATATCAAGAGCGTCGATCTGACAGGTGATCTGCAGTCGGTGGCCGCCGTACCGGAAATGCCGTCGGGCCTGGGCTGGTGGCCGGACGGGACCTTCGTGGCCGTGTCCCTGGACGGCAAGCTGAACCGCATCGGCGCCGACGGCTCGGTCACTCCCGTGGCTGACATGCACGCTCTCGATGGTTTCGGCTGCAACGACATGGTGGTCGACGGGTCCGGGCGCAGCTACATCGGCAGCTTCCAGATGTTGGACGAGTTACAGCACCCCGGCCCAGGAAACATGCCGGGCTTCAGCCACATCATCCTCGTACAGCCGGATGGTTCGGCGCGCATCGTCGCTGACCGTATGACCTTTCCCAATGGCCCGGTGATCTCGCCGGATGGGCGCACCTACATCGTCGCCGAGACTTTTGCCAACCGACTCACCGCCTTCGACATCGAAGAGGATGGCTCCCTCAGCAACCGGCGGGTGTGGGCCGACATCGGGGCGCCAACCGACGGGATCACGATGGATGAAGAAGGCTGTCTGTGGGTGGCGGTGCCGTACTACATCTACGGTGGACCGGGGGGCTTCGTCCGCGTCCGCGAGGGGGGTGAGATCGTTGACCGTATCGATATGGACGGCTATGCCTCCTACGCCTGCACGCTGGGTGGCCCGCAGATGAAGACGCTGTTCCTCTGTCAATCGACGCTGATCGGCCGGGAGCGATTCCAGGGAGATGGCCGCATCATGGTCGTGGAGGTTGATGTGCCCGGTACGGGTACGCCTTGAACTGGGATTTCCCGTACGCCAGTCGGCGTATGCCGGTGATGGCGCGCAATGTGGTGGCCACGTCGCAGCCGCTGGCGGCGCAGGCAGGTCTGCAGATGATGCAGCAGGGCGGCAACGCCATCGACGCGGCCCTGGCGACGGCCATCGCCCTGACCGTAGTCGAGCCGAACATGAACGGCATCGGCTCCGATGCCTTCGCCATTCTCTGGGACGGCGAGCAGCTTCACGGGCTCAACGCCTCCGGCCGGTCGCCGCAGGCCTGGTCGCCGCAGCACTATTCCAAGTATGAGCACATGCCGTCCTTCGGTTGGGACACGGTCACCGTGCCCGGCTGTGTGTCGGCCTGGTCGGCCCTGTCGGAGCGCTTCGGACAACTGCCTTTCGCCGATCTGTTCGAACCGGCTATCAGCTACGCGCGGCACGGCTGGCTGGTGCCACCGGTGACGGCGGCGTCATGGGGGGAGGCGGCGCGCACGCATGAGAACCACCCGGACTGGCAGGCGGTTTTTACCCTCGAGGGACGGGCGCCATTGCCCGGCGAACGCTTTGCCTTTCCGGCGCAGGCTGAGACCCTCGAGAAGATCGCCGAGACAGGCGGGCAGGACTTCTACCAGGGCGACCTGGCGGAGCAGATCGCCGCCCACGCCAGGGCCGGCGGCGGGTTGTTGACCGTTGACGATCTGGCGTCCCATCAACCCGAATGGGTGAAGCCTCTGGCGGTGGACTATCGCGGTCAGAGTCTGCACGAGATCCCGCCCAACGGGCAGGGCATCACCGCGCTCATCGCTCTGGGCATTCTGCGGCAGTTCGATCTGGCCGCTCATCCGGTGGATTCGGCCGACTGTCTGCATCTGCAGATCGAAGCCATGAAGCTGGCCTTCGCCGATGCCAAACGCTACGTGGCGGACCCGGAGGCAGGCGATATTGATTTCGAGGCGCTGCTCGACGACGGCTACCTGCAGCGCCGGGCGGCCGACATCGACATGGCTGCGGCGCAGGCGCCCGTCTTCGGAACACCAGAACAAGGCGACACAGTATACCTGACCGCAGCCGATGAAGAGGGACGAATGATCTCCTTCATCCAGTCAAACTTCGGCGGCTTCGGTTCCGGCGTCGTCGTCCCCGACACTGGCATCAGCCTGCAGAACCGGGGTGCAGGATTTACTCTCGAGCCGGGTCATCCAAATCAGGTGGGTGGCAGCAAACGACCGTACCACACAATCATCCCTGCTTTCGTCACACGGGACGGGCAGCCGTTGATCAGTTGCGGGGTCATGGGGGGCCACATGCAGCCCCAGGGGCACGCCCAGGTGATGGTGCGCCTCTTCGACTACGGGCAGAATCCCCAGACGGCTCTCGACGCACCACGCTGGCGCTTCGACACCGGCCTCGACGTGTCGATCGAGGAGTCGGCGGGGACAGAGGTCCTGGCTCAGCTCGAAGGACGGGGACACCACATGCGCCTGCGGGATGCGGCACACTTCGGCGGCGGCCAGGTGATCCATCGTCTCGACGAGGGCTACCTCGCGGCCTCGGAGCCGCGCAAGGATGGACAGGCAGTCGGTTTCTGAGACGGCGATCCTACCAGCAAGTGGTGCCGGGAGTTGTCCAATCGGTGTCGCAATCGGATATTAAGCTGTTTCGTCCGCGCCAAACCCCAGGAGTGAAGTGAGCGAACCCACCGACTACGCCTTCTTCGGCGCCCTGCTCGTCATCGGCGCCGCGCTCGGCATCGCCCCTCTCGTAGCGCCCCTGTTTCTGGCGCCACGTTCCACCGGCTCCAAGACCCGAGACACATACGAATGCGGCGTGGACACTGAGGGTAGTGCCTGGGTGCGCTTCGATATCGCCTATTACCTGTTCGCCCTGATCTTCGTCGTTTTCGAAGTGGACGTGCTCTATATCCTTCCGGTGGCAGTCGTCTTCGGCAACGGTCAGTACGCGTGGCGCGATCTCATCGAGTTGTCGCTCTTCATTGGTATTCTATTCCTGGCCATCGTCTACGCCTGGCGCAAAGGTGTGTTGCACTGGAGGTCGGCGTGAGTCGATCGGAGGCGGCCTCCGACAACACCGAGGAGTTGTTGGAGCAGGCCCGGCCTCTGGTGCACCTGGACCTGCTCGAAAACCTGCTCAACCAGGCGCGGGCCAATTCGCTGTGGCCACTGACCTTCGGTCTGGCCTGTTGTGCCATGGAGATGATGGCCGTCGGTGCCTCCCGGTTCGATCTGGATCGTATCGGTGCCGGCGTATTCCGTCCCAGCGCCCGTCAGGCAGACGTGATGATTCTGGCAGGCACGATCTCGCGCAAGATGGTGCCCGTCATCAGGACACTGTGGGATCAGATGCCAGCGCCGAAGTGGACCATTGCCATGGGTGGCTGCACGATCGACGGTGGACCCTTCAAGTATCCGGGTCAGTATGCCATCGTCGAGGGTGCCGACAAGATCGTCCCAGTCGACGTCTATGTGCCGGGGTGTCCGCCACGGCCCGAGGCGCTGTTCGCCGGTATCCTCAAGCTGGAAGAGAAGATCAAGGCCGGTCGCAAGGGTCCGGAGATCGCCGCTTGAGCGAGTTGATCCTTCCCGGCGTGACGGCGTCGAGGGACGTCGACTACGCCGAACGTGGTCTGCGGCATCTGCACCAGGCGCCAGCCGGAGACATGCCGGCGGTGGCGGCCGCCTTCCGCGATGCCGGTTACTATCTCGAACACATCACCTGCCTCGATCTGCGCCTGGTCGAGGAGGTGGCCGCCTTCCGTGTGGACTACCAGTTCTGCCCCGTAGAGGGTCGGGTCAACCGGCATGTGGTCCAGGCCACAGTGGCAGAGGGCCAGCCGGCGACGAGTATCACCGGCATCTATCCAGGTGCGGAGTGGTACGAGCGCGAGGTCTACGACATGCACGGGGTGCACGTCGACGGCCATCCCGACCTGAAGCGGATCCTGATGCCCGAAGACTACGTGGGACACCCGCTGCGCAAGGACTTCGTCGACGAGGATCCGGAGCGTCACCAGTTGTCTGGTGTCGTGGTCGAGGCCGAGGGTGCCGCCGATGGCGATGTTGGGGACGGCGACGAATGACGCAGCCGACGCCGAGCATGGAACTGGTCCGCGATGCGGCCGATCCGGACACGTACTACATGAACATGGGCCCACAGCATCCGTCCACCCATGGCGTGCTGCGACTGCGGCTGCACATGGAAGGTGAACGCATCCTCGAGGCCGAGGCCGTCATCGGCTATGGGCACCGGGCCCATGAGAAGATGGCGGAAAACCGCGACTACCTGCAGTTCCTGCCCAACACCAGCCGTATCGACTACCTGTCGGGCATGATCTACAACCTCGGTTACTGCCAGGCTATCGAAAAGGCCATGCAGATCGAGGTCCCCGAACGGGCCGAGTACATCCGCATCATTGCCGGCGAGCTGAACCGGATCACCAGCCACCTGCTGTGGTTCGGTACGTACCTGCTCGACCTGGGCGGGATCACTCCCTTCCTGTATGCCTTCGATGACCGAGAGAAGATTCTCGACATCCTGGATCTGGTCACAGGATCGCGTCTGACCTACAGCTACGGACGCTTCGGTGGTGTATCGATGGATGTGGACGACGAATTCCTCCAGGCCACAGCAGATTTCTGCACCCACTTCCGGCAACGAATCACCGAATACCACACTCTGGTGACCCACAACGTCATCTTCCGCCACCGCACAAAGGGCGTGGGTGACATGGGGGCTGATCTGGCACGCGACTTCGGTGTCACCGGCCCCTGTCTGCGGGCAGCAGGTGTCGCCCGAGACGTGCGCAAGGACGAACCGTACGGTATCTACGACCGTTTCGACTTCGACATCGTCACCGCCGAGGAAGGTGACTGCTTCGCCCGACACATGGTGCGCATGGGCGAGCTGGAGCAGAGTCTTAACATTATCGAACAGGCCGTACGTGACATACCCGACGGCCCCGTCATGGCACCGAAGGTCCCCAAGCGGATCAGACTGCCGGAGGGCGAGCACTACTTCGCCGTCGAGTCAGGGCGAGGCCACTTCGGCATGTACCTGTGCAGCGACGGCACGGACGTGCCGGTGCGCAGCAAGCTGCGCGTGCCCTCTTTCGTGAACGTGTCCACCATGCCGTCCGTGCTGCGTGGCACGATGCTTGCCGACACCGTTGCGATTCTCGGCAGTATCGATGTCGTCATCCCCGAGATCGACCGATGAGCGGCGTAGACGCAGCTTCCCGGCCCAACGGTCGTCCCACGCCGCTCGGGCCGAGATCGCGCCCGCACCCGGCCCCGCACTGCCGCGCGGCACGATCTCTGCGGTCATAGTCCGATGACGATCTTTTTTGACCTGTTCGCCAATCCCTGGATCGGTATCGCCGCGGCGACGGGGGCGATTCTCGGCTTCATCACGATCAACTCCCTGTGGCTGATCTGGCTCGAGCGCAAATTCAGTGCTCGCCTGCAGCGTCGGTACGGTCCGACGGAGGTCGGGCCTTTCGGGCTGCTGCAGACCCTGGCGGATATGGGAAAACTGATCGGCAAGGAGCTGATCACGCCCGACCATGTGCACCGTCCCCTCTACTTGGTGGCGCCGCTGCTGCTGTTTACGCCGCTGGTGGCGCTGCTGTCGCTGCTGCCCATCGACGCGGACTGGGTATTCCACGATTTCGACATCGCCCTGGTGCTGCTGCTGGCCTTCAGCGGGCTCAATGTGATCGGCATCTTCGCCGCTGGCTGGGGCTCGAACAACAAGTATGCCCTGCTCGGGGCCGTGCGCGCCGTGGCGCAGAACATCTCCTACGAGATCCCCCTGCTGCTCGCGGTGATCCCCATCGTGCTGATGACCCGCTCGCTGAGTCTGTACGAGATCGCCAGCGCCCAGTCCTATCCCTTCCTGCTGGTGCAGCCCCTGGCGTTCGTGATCTACTTCATCTCGGCCACAGCGGAAACGAACAGGACACCTTTCGATATTCCCGAAGCCGAATCGGAGCTCATCGCCGGTTTTCATACGGAGTACTCGGGCATGCGTTTCGGCGTCTTCTTCCTGGCGGAGTTCACCAACATGGTGATCGTCTGCGCCGTGGCAACGATCCTGTTCCTCGGCGGGTGGAAGGGGCCGTTGCTGCCGGGCTGGGTCTGGTTCTTCATCAAGGTCTATGGCCTCATCCTGATGATGATGTGGTTCCGCTGGACGTTTCCGCGGCTGCGCTTCGACCAGCTGATGACTTTCGCCTGGGCGATCCTGGTGCCCCTGGCGCTCATCAACCTGCTGATTACCACCGTGGTCCTGAAACTGTAGAGCGGCAGATGTTCAGACAGACAATACTTGGAGCGTGGTCTCTGCTCGTCGGTATGAAGGTGACGCTGTCGCATCTCTTCCGGGGGCCGGTGACGTCGCAGTATCCGCGCGAGCGCATCGAGATGACGACGGCGTACCGCAACGTCATCCGTCTCATCGAGATCGAGGCCATCGGCTCGCACGACTGCATCGACTGCCAGGCGTGTGTGCGCGTCTGCCCATCGGACTGCATCACCGTCGAGGGCGAGCGTCCCGAGGGTATGCGGAAGAAACGGGCGACCCTGTTTGAGGTGGAGTTCGCCCTGTGCTCGGAGTGCGGTCTGTGCATCGATTCCTGTCCGACGGACACACTGGGATACAGTCGGGAGTACGACCAGGCCGGGTTCCGGCGGAACGACTTCCTCTACGATCTGCTCGAAGAGTGGCGTGACGGCGAAGATGAAGTGCGCGCGAAGCTGCGCGAGGAAGAAGAGAAGAAGGCGGCGGCCAAGAAGGTTGCAGCGGCGAAGGCGGCGGCCGCCAAGAAGGCCAAGCAAGAGGCTGCTGAGGCCGCAGCCGGTGGTGACGATCAGGAGTCCGGAGAATGATCGGCCAGGCCATACAGTTCCTGTTCGTCGGACTCGTGCTGGTCGGCGGCGGCGTGGCAGCCCTGTCACGGCACGTGCTCTACAATATCATCGGGCTCGGTATCAGTCTGTTCGGCGTGGCCGGTCTGTTCCTGCTGTTGGGGAGTCCATTCGTGGCCGCCATGCAGCTGCTCATCTACCTCGGCGGGATCACGGTGGCCATCGTCTTTGCCATGATGCTGTCCATCGCTATGACGCTGGATCCGCTGCCTCGATCGCCGGTCAAGACCGGGTTTGCCGCCGTTGCCGCCCTGGTTTTCGGCATGGGCGTGTACGGCCTGATCGGCAGGGCAACCTTTGCCGAAGTGGCACCGGTACCAGCCGAGGCCTGGGCAGTTGGCCGAATCGGCAATGCCCTGCTCGAGCACTACAATCTGGTTTTCGAGACGCTCTCCGTCGTCCTGCTGCTGGCCATCATCGGCGCGATCCTGATCGCCCGCCCCGGGCAGCGAGGAAAAGCAGCGTGACCCTCGAAGCCTTTCTCGCCCTCGGTCTCGTCCTGTTCTGCCTCGGACTGTTCGCCGTGCTCTCTCACCGGAACCTGATCGCCGTGCTCATCGGTGTGGAGTTGATGATGAACGCCGCCAGTCTGAATCTGATGGCTTTCAATCGGTTCAGTGTGACCGATCCGGCCACAGGTCAGGTCTTCGTGCTCATCATCATCGGTCTGGCGGCAGCCGAGGTGGCCATCTTCCTGTCCATCATTCTCAATCTCTATCGGACGCAACGAACGATTGATACTGAACAGTTGACCGAGTTGCAGGGCTGATGGACAGCCTGACTCTCATCCTGTCGACGACCTTCGCGCCGTTTGCCGCCTTCTTGCTGGCCATCCTGTTCCTGATGCGCCAGCCGCGGTTGGCGCAGATCGTCGTCATCGCCGGCGGGACGCTGTCCCTGGTGGGCGCCATCAGCCTGTTGTCTCAGGGACCGGTGGCGCCACTGCGTTACCTGTGGTTTGTCAGCGGCGAGGTGGAACTTCAATTCGGTTTCCTGCTGGACGGCATCAGCCTGATGTTCGGTGTGGCTGTCGCCCTGATCACGTTGTGTGTGATGATCTACTCGCTGGGCTACATGGGTCATGACCCGGGCAAGACGCGATACTTCGCCATGCTGGCGCTGTTCGAGTGGGCCATGCTCAGCTTTGTCTACGCCGTCGACCTGCTGCAGTCCTTCATCTTCTGGGAACTCGTCGGACTGGCCTCCTTCTTTCTCATCGGCTTCTGGTACGAGAAGCCGTCGGCTACAGCAGCGGCGAAGAAGGCCTTCCTGATGACCCGCGTCGGCGACGTGGGACTGTTTATCGGCGTTCTGATGGTCCTGCAGGTGGCAGGGCATTTCGATATACCCGCTCTGCTGGCCGCCGATGGTGGCCTCGTGTCACAGGCGGCACCGGCCGTGCTCACGACGATCACGCTGCTGATCTTCATCGGTATCGTCGGCAAGAGCGCGCAGTTCCCACTGTTTACCTGGTTGCCGGATGCCATGGAAGGGCCGACCCCGGTGAGCGCCCTGTTGCACTCGGCCACGATGGTCGCTGCCGGCGTCTATCTCATGGCCCGCCTGCACCCGCTGTTCATGGGCTCGGAGACGACACTCGGTGTCATTCTCGTCGTCGCCTCGATCACGGCCCTGCTGGCGGCGACGATGGCCATGGTGGCGACGGACATCAAGAGAGTTCTGGCGTTTTCGTCAATCAGCCAGCTCGGGTTCATGCTGCTCGGCCTGGCGGCAGGCAGCCTGTTCGCCGGTGTCTTCCATCTGATCACCCACGCCCTCTTCAAGGCGCTGCTGTTCCTCTGCTCCGGTCTTTTTATCCATCATTTCGAGTCGAACGAGATGGACGAGATCGGTCGTGGCGGGGGGCGGCGCATGCGCTTTGCTACGGTGGGCCTGGTGGTGGGTGGCGCGGCACTGGCCGGGATTCCGCCGCTGGGTGGATTCTTCAGCAAGGAAGAGATCTTCGCCGCTCTTGGTCACGATGGTGTCACCATCTTTTCGGTGGCGGCTTTCCTGGCGGCCTTCCTCACGGCGTACTACACATTCCGCATGATCTTCCTGGTGACCCGACCGGCTCAGATCGAGGCGGAGGACACCCACGCGGGGCACGGCCGTGCCGAACCATGGAGTATGGCACTGCCCGTGGCCCTGCTCGCCGTCGGCGCCGCCATCGCCGGTTTCTGGGGTTCGGATATCGCCCGCGGACTCGGCATCGAAGCGGCGCATCACAGCCTGGTGTCGATGCTGCCGGCCATCGCCGTCGTGATGGTTGGCGTACTGCTGGCGTGGCTCGATTACGGCAGGGCGGGCGCGGCGCGCACCGGTTTCATCTCAAACGTGCCTGCTCTCGAGCGGCTGTTCGCCAACGGCTGGTATGTCGACGCCTTCTACAACGCCGTCATCGTACGCAGTACGCTGCTCGTAGCCACGATCCTGCACGCCGTCGAAGATCGGCTGCTGGACGGCAACTATGACCGCTTCGGCTTCGGTATCCTCAGCCTGGGGTCGGGCTCGACCCGTCTGCAGAGCGGCTGGGTACAGATGTACGGCGGCTGGGCGGTTCTACTTATCGGCGTCGTGGCGGTCTACTTCGGCATGGGTGGAGAGTAGCCGATGGACACGCCCCTGCTGAGTGCGATTCTGCTGTGTCCGGTGGTGGCCCTCGGGCTCGTTCTGCTGACGCCCCCCCGTCTGACTGGAGTTGTGCGCTGGATCAGTGCCCTGTCGGCACTGGTGGCCGGCGGGCTCAGCTTCCAACTGTGGCGTGCCTATGACACGGTAGCCGGAGGTTTCCAGTTTGTCGAGATCATCCCGTGGGTAGCAGAGGTCGGCATCAGCTACCACCTGGCTGTCGACGGCTTCAGCACGATCCTGGTGATGCTCAATTCCATCGTCTTCTTCACCGGCGTGCTTACGATGTGGGATCTGGAAACACGAGTGAAGGAGTTCTTCGCCTTCATGCTGTTGCTCGTGATCGGTGTCTACGGCGTGTTCCTGTCGCAGGACCTGTTCTTCTTCTTCCTCTTCTATGAAGTCGCCGTGGTCCCCATGTATCCGTTGGTCCTGATCTGGGGCAGCGGCAATCGTGAATATGCGGCAATGAAGCTCATGCTGTTCCTGCTGGCCGGGTCAGCGCTGCTGTTCCCGGCGCTGCTGTCGATCTACCACGCCTCCGGCCTCGACACGTTCAACATGATTCTGCTGGCGCAGAAGGCCTTCGATCCAGATTTCCAGATCTTCGTCTATCCCTTCGTCTTTCTCGGTTTCGGAGTTCTCGCAGGCCTGTTCCCCTTCCATGGCTGGTCACCGACGGGACACGTGGCGGCTCCCTCCGCGGTGTCGATGCTGCACGCCGGTGTGCTGATGAAGCTGGGCGCCTACGGAGTGCTGGCGGTGGGCATCCGGCTGTTGCCGGTGGGCGCCGTGTACTGGGCCCCGACGTTTGCCACGATGGCCGCCATGGGCGTGGTCTACGGCGCTTTCGTCGCCATGCGTCAGTCGGACTTCAAGTTCGTTATCGGCTTCTCGTCCGTGTCCCACATGGGGATCGTCGTGCTCGGGTTGAACCTGGCGGTGCTGGGCAAGGCCGGTCAGGACGCCCTGAATGGTGCCGTGTTCCAGATGTTCGCCCACGGCATCATGACGGCCCTGTTCTTTTCGACGGTCGGCTTCATCTACGACCGGGCTCACTCCAAAACCATCGCCGACTTCGGTGGTCTCGGATCGCAGATGCCCCGGGCCGTATCGATCTTCATCGTCGCCGGTCTGTGTGGCGCCGGTGTGCCGGGTCTGGCCAGCTTCTGGGCCGAACTTCTCGTCTTTCTTGCTGCTCTCAAGACCTATCCCATCATCGGGGTGGCCATCATCGTCGGCCTCGTGCTCACGGCGATCTACATTCTGCGCGTCTTCAGCGTGGCTTTCTTCGGTCCGGTGAACGACAAGTGGGAGGGTCTGCGGAGCATGGACCTGAAGGGCTGGCAGATTCTGCCGCGGGCCATCCTCGTGGCGGTCCTCGTGTTCTTCGGCTTCTTCCCGCGGGTGCTGCTGGATGTCATCGACGGCACGACCACATCCGTACTGGCGGTCTTCTGATGGGCGACATGCAGTTGTTCCTGCCCGAGACGGTCTGCCTGCTGGGGGCGCTCCTGCTGTTTGGTGCGCAGGTCTCCGGCGCCCGTTACGGAGTCGTGTGGGGGCTGGCGCTGCTGTCCGGTGTCGTCGCCATCGCCACCAGTGTGTGGACCTGGTCTCTGGCAGGCGAGCCCTTCTTTCCGGGTATCTACCAGGTCGATTTCTTCTCCCAGTTCGTCAAGACGATCATCGCCGGCGGGTTCGTGTTCGTTGCCGCCATCAGCGGCCGACCGCACACGGTGAGCCGGGAAGCCTGGTCCGAGCTGCCCATGTTCCTGTTGCTGGCCACGACGGGGATGATGATGCTGGCCAGCGCCACGGAGCTGGTGACACTCTACATCTCGATGGAGCTGGCAGCCTATCCCATGTACATCGTCGTCGCCTTGCATCGCGGCCGCGATGTCAGCGGTGAGAGCTCGACGAAGTACATGCTGCAGGGCATGGTGGCCTCCGCCGTGACGCTGTATGGACTCAGCTTCCTCTTCGGACTGACAGGCTCGACCTACCTGAACGCGATCTCGTCTCAGCTGGGCACGCTGTCCGACCAGCCCCTGTTCTGGCTGGCCGTGCTGCTCGTGCTGGCGGGATTCCTGTTCAAGCTGGCGGCCTTTCCCTTCCACTTCTGGGCGCCCGACACCTACCAGGCTGCACCCCACGAAGTGGTGACCTTCGTGGCGACGGCGTCCAAGGTGGCGGCTATCGCCGTGCTCTGCCGGGTGGCGGCGCTGGTTGCACCGGCCGGAGTGGACGCGGAGTTGGCCACACAGGTGTTGATGTGGATGAGTGTTGCCGCCATGACCCTGGGTAACCTGGCCGCTCTGCGACAGAGTGACCTGAAGCGATTGCTGGGCTACTCGGCGGTGGCTCACGCCGGGTACGTGCTCATCGGCATCCAGACACTGTCGGACACCGGTCTTGCGGCGGCGTTATTCTATGCCCTGGGATATGCGGCGATGTCAGCGCTGTGTTTCCTCGTGGTTGTGGAGCTGGGGCGGGACGAGGATCTCGTCTCGATCGAATCACTCGCCGGGCTGCATGAGCGTGCACCCATGCTGGCAGCCACCTTGCTGATCGGCCTGTTCGGTCTGATCGGCCTGCCGCCCACGGTCGGTTTCATCGGCAAGTGGTTCCTCTTCTCAGCGGCCATCGAGCAGGGCCAGTTCGCCTTCGTGCTGGTGGCGGCGATCAACTCGGCGGTGGCTCTCTACTACTATCTGCTCGTGATCCGCCAGGCGTACTGCGCCGAGGGTCAGACCGATGAGCCGATTCACACGGGTGTGGTGACGCTGGCCGTGGCCGGGGGGACGACGGGGCTTGTCATCGCCATGGGCGTGGTGCCGGGGTGGTTCTGGACGCGGTCGGTTGAGGCTGTTGCTGCGTTGATGGGGTGATCGTTGGTTCGGTGTCGCGGGAGCGAGGCCGGCGCCGGTGCCTACGGACGCTTCGCTGCGGGCTGCGGCCCACCTCACCTGGGTCGATCGAACGCCGCATGTGGAGGCCATCGTCGGAGCCCATTGGAGCTACGTTCGAGTCATTGCGACCGGAGACTGCGTTGCGCTCCATCACCGGCTTCAACAAGCCGGCTCAGTCGCGCGCCTTGTCTCCGACCGCAATGACTCGAACTCGCTTACCAAGCGGCTCCGACGATGGCCTCCCCGGCTCGATCGACTCGCGACATCCTGTCGCTCGCCCCTTCGGGGCCCTTCTGTTCGGCAGGCCTGCCCTCCGCTGATGCGGCCTACGGCGCCTTTGGCTCAGCCCGCTGCGACCACAGATGAACTACGGAGAGATCGTCTGCGAAGATGCTCTGCGTGTCCTGAGCTCGCTCCGAGAGAAGTGTGCAGACATCGTGTTCTTGGATCCGCCGTTCAACCTCGGGAAGAGGTACGGAAAAAACGGAAGTCACCATGACAAGAGAAAGGAGTCAGAGTACATCCAATACATGGAGACGGTCATCCGTCAAGGAGCAAGAGTCCTCAAGGACGGAGGAGCGCTCTATCTGTACCATATCCCAAAGTGGGCGATACGGCTGAGCCCTTTCCTAGAGGAGTGTCTACAGTTTCGCCACTGGATCGCCATCTCCATATTGGTGATCCGAATCGGTGAAATTCCTGCAATAGGTAGTCTGACAACGAAAGCCCCACGCGGGCGGCGCGGACCTTCAACTCCCTATGGAGTTCTTCAGGGACGTTTCGTATTTGGATCTTCCGTGACATGCCACAAGCATGCGTTGCACATACTGCACATGTCAAAGCGTTCCGCCACCGACGGGTTGTCTCCCTTTCAATCTGTTGACTTGGTGGCGTCTTGACATATCTTGACATGTCAAGAGGAGACAGCTATGGCAGCGATTAAGATCAGTTCAAAGGTTGAGGATACGGTTTGGAAGGACCTGCAGGAGCTGTCGCGGGAATCCCACCAGAGCATCTCCGGGCTTCTTACGGAGGCGATCAGGGAATTCGTCAGTCGGCGGCAGGTGAGGCCCGAGGTCTTGCAGCACCTCGGGGCTTCCATCGACCAGAACAGGGAACTGGGCCGGCGTCTTGCCGAATGATTATGTCCGGTATTTAAGCCTGGACGAGGTGCTCGTGATCCACGAGCGGGTCATCGAGGCCTTCGGTGGTGCTGCTGGTGTTCGCGACCTCGGGCTCCTGGAGAGTGCCCTCTTTCGGCCGCGCACTGGATACTACAAGGACATCGTCGAGATGGCGGCGGCCCATTTCGATTCGCTGCTGATGAACCACCCCTTCGTCGATGGCAACAAGCGTGTCGCCTTTTTCGCCACCGATGTGTTCCTGCGCCTTAACGGGTGGCGGTTTCAGGCCGACCCACAAGAAGCTCACGAGTTTCTGATCGGCCTGCTGGACAAGGGGGACTGCGACTTCTCTCATCTCCTGCCCTGGATTCGTGACGCGATCCTCGCTCTGGAGGACCGTTGACCCCGTTCGCCTGACCTGATCCGCGCAAAAAACCTTGCAAAACAGTGATGCGATATATGAAATGCAAGGTATGTATCGAGATCGACTGTTGACCAGGCGCCTGGGCGACCTCACAAGGGCATTTCCTGCAGTGGTCGTCGCTGGCGCGCGACAGGTGGGCAAAACGACCCTGCTGCGCCATCTGTATCTGCCAGTGGCAGATGTCGTCGTTTTCGATCCGGTCGTCGATGTCGAGAATGCCCGACAGGATCCGGATCTGTTCCTCTCCAATCACCGCACACCCCTGGTTCTCGACGAGATCCAGTATGCCCCCGAACTGGTGGCCAGCCTCAAACGTCGCATCGACGAGGATCGATCGCCCGGACAGTACATCCTCAGCGGCTCACAGCAATGGAGCGTGCTGACATCCGTAGCCGACAGTCTGGCCGGTCGCGCCGCGTTTCTGGATCTCGAGGGATTCTGTCTGGCCGAGGAGGTGGGATCGTCCGCATCCTGGCTGGCTCGCTGGCTGGATGATCCGGAGTTCCTCACCTCACCGCGCCATCGACTGCCCGCGCCCCGGACGCTCTACGAGCACCTTTGGCGCGGTGGGCTGCCCGAGGCGACCTTGCTGGCTCAGGAGGTCATCCCTGATTTCCATGCGGCCTATCAACGGACCTACATCGAACGCGACATCCGCCTGCTGGCAGATGTGTCCGACTGGCAGTTGTTCGGCCGCTTCGTCCGGCTGTGTGCCGCACTCACAGCCCAGGAGATCAATCGAAGCCAGTTGGGCAGAGGACTAGGCGTCACACCCCAGACTGCGGGGCGCTGGCTGGAGTTGCTGAAGGCGGCCTACCAGTGGTTTGAAGTACCCGCCTTTTCAGGCAATGCCGTCAAGCGAGTCAGCGGCAAGTCAAAGGGGTACCTGGCCGACACCGGTCTGGCGTGCCACGCACAGTTGCTCTCCTCGCCGGCAGCTCTCGGTGGGCATCCACAGTTGGGTGCCCTGTTCGAGACGGCAGTCGCCGGTGAGATCCGCAAGCATGCAGGCGCTATGTCGATGCCGCCACAGATGTTTCATTGGCGGACCAATGGCGGGGCGGAAGTGGATCTGTTGCTCGAGCGGGATGGCATGTTCTTTCCGATTGAGCTCAAGGCCACCAGCGCACCGTCACGACGCGACACGTCGGGCATCACCGCCTTCCGCAAGACATATCCCCACTTACGAATCGCCCATGGGCTCGTCATCGCTCCGACCGAGAAAGTCCTCCAGCTGTCGGATCAGGATTGGGCGATTCACTGGGACCTGGTCGGTTGAGGGTGTATCGCTAGCGTGCTGAGCAGCTTCCATCTGCGGGAGTTCAACCGCAATGTGAAGCTGTTCTTTCTCTACGGTATTTCGATCAACGCCGGAATGGCGTTGTTCACGTTGCTCTACAACCTGTATCTGCTGCGCCTGAGTTATCAGGAGGACTTCATCGGCCAGGTCGCCGGGATGGCGCCGTTGGCCACCGGTCTGCTGGCACTGCCGATCGGCATGCTCAGCGACCGCCTCGGACGCAAGCCCTTCCTGGTGGCGTCGAGTCTGCTCCTGGCGGTGTCGCAGTTGGGTCTGTGTCTCTCGACAACGCCGGTGGCGCTGCTGGCGTTCTCCTTCCTCGGCGGCGTGGCGACGGCCTTCATCTGGGTCAATCATGTTCCGTTCCTGTCCGACAACGCATCTGTCTCGCGACGCGCCGAGGCCCTGGTGCTATGGTCGGCACTGCAAGTGGCGGTACGCATGCTCTGGAGCCTGGTGGGAGGGTTTCTCCCGGGCTTCATGGGCAGCCTCCTCGATGTGTCGACCGAACTGCCGGAGCCTTTCCGCTATTCTCTGTTTCTGGGAGTCGCCCTGTCGCTGATCGCCGTCTTGCCGCTGCTGCGAATGCCAGGTCACGCCGGTCGGAATTCCCCAGGCAAGGAGGTGGACACGCGGGCCGACGACACTTCGGCCTCTCCCTGGCCGACCTTCATCGGCATCGCCGCTCTCAGCGGATCCCGTGGCTTCTCGATGGGCCTGACGTTCCCCTTCTTCAACGTCTTCTTCGAAGAGGAGTTGCACGTCGGTGCTACGGCGATCGGGGCGATCTTCTTTCTCAGCCAACTGGTGGGCCTGCCGGCGACCTTCACCGCACCTGCCCTGGTGCGCAGATTCGGAGCGACTTTGACCATCCTCCCGGCGCGTACCGTCGGTGGCCTGGCTCTGGGCGTGATGGGGACGGTGATCAACCTGCCCGTCGCGGTGTTGATGTTTCTGCTGTCACGGGCCGCCGAGGTCGTCGACAATCCTTCCGACCAGCATTTTTCCACGCAGATTCTGCCACGACGCTACTGGGCGCGGATCCAGGGATTCCGCGTCTGTGGCTTTCAGCTGTTCAACTTCGCGGGAAGTGTGCTCGGCGGACTGCTGATCCTCGATTACGGGTACGGGGCGGCTTTCGGGCTAGCCTGCATGGCGAGGATAGCAAGCGGCCTGATCATGGCGGGATGGTTCGGACTGCGGCCGAAGACAGGGTAGAACACTGGACGCCACCTCCGGGCCATTTTGGTGTTCTGACGTCAAGGTGTCTACATTCAGTTCCATAGAGGAGCACCTCATCATGAACGTCTTTGCTGCAGCAGAATCTCATCTGGCCCAGAGAATCCGGCGCACCCTCGCCGGCGGCGTGCGGCGCATGAGCACAAGGTCGCGTGTCATCACCGCAGTCGTTCTGTGCGGTGCCTGTGCTGCCGTCCTGCCTTCGACCGGTATCGCACAGACGCGAGACAGCGTCGACTGGGAGATGGCCAGGACCACGGCGCCGGAGGAGTGGTCAGAGGAGCTGAAGTCCCAGATCATCGCTGCCGGCTACGATCTGGAGGCCATTGCGGAGCGTATACGCCTGGGTCAGCAGGAGGACGCGCGTCGCACGGAAGGGGATGGCGACAGTGACCGACTTGCCGAGTTCCAGCGAGGTGTCGCCGCAAGAGCGATGGCCATCCCACCGGAGGAATGGAATGAAAGGTTGAAAGCGGCCATCGTCCGTGCCGGCTGGGACCTGGATGAGTTCACCGAAGGGATCCGCCAACGGCAGGCATTTGCGCACCAGGCGAAGAGGGAGGACGGCATAGACTGGCGGGCAGTTGCGGCGATGCCGCCGGAGGAGTGGTCAGAGGAGCTGAAGTCCCAGATTATCGCCGCCGGTCATGATCTGGAGGAGATCGCGGAGCGTATACGTCTGCGTCAGCAGGAAGAAGTTGCGCGTCGCACGGATGAGGATGGCGACAGCGACCGACTTGCTGAGTTCCAGCGTGGCGTTGCCGCCAGGGCGATGGCCACACCGCCGGAGGAATGGGATGAAGAGATGAAGCGTGCCATCCGGCGAGCTGGTTGGGATCCGGTGGTTCTTGCCGAGCGGGTGCGCCAGGCCCGGGCAAGCGACAGCGAATCGGTGGATCTGTCTGAGCTGCAGTCCGGGGCCAGCACCGTCATTCAGGAGCGTACCTGGGGGCAGGTAAAGCGGGAGGTCGCCAACCCCGAGTAGCGCAGTCTGCCGTACCGACAATCCATCAGCCATCATGCAGCATACGGAAGAAGGTCGGACCTGAGAATCGTCCTCTGGCTCGCTTTCATGATATGGACGGTGGGGCTCGGGTGCGCCGGCCTGGTCGTGGCCGTCGCGATCTATTCGGAGTTGGCAGCGCCGACCATCATCGAGTACTCCGGCCGGCCACTGGTGGACGTGGACTTCTTCGTCCGCCACGAGAGACTCGGTTGGGCGCTGCAGCCACATCTCGAGTATCACCTGCTGGACGAAGCCACGCAGGAGCCAGTGCCCTACTTCACCACGGGAGCTGACGGACTGCGCTTGACCGCCAGCGGCGCCGGCCCTCTGGAACCCGGGATCGTCCTTCTAGGTGACTCCTTCGTCCAGGGTTATCACCTGTACGACCACTAGACCATCGGCTCCCGCCTGGAGGAAAAAACCAGGATCGGCACGGTGAACGCCGGCGTCGGCGGCTATTCCACAGACCAGCAGTACATCCTGCTGCAGCAGTTGCTCGGGTCGCACGATCCATCCTGGGTGGTTCTGATCTTCTTCGTCAATGATCTTCTCTACCTGGAGAATGACGAAGCCTTCGGCATGGGAAAACCGCGTTTCGAGGTTGACGACGGCCGAGTCGACATCACCGCCCTTCACCTGCCGACGCTCAGAAGCGACTCTCTGGGCATGTCATCTATCAACCGGAAGGTGGTTGACTGTTGCACCTATGACCCGTTGGCCAACGTCCTCGAGAAAGTCGGCAGGACCCTCGGCGCGAGACCACTGCCAGGCGCCCTTCTGGGGGAACTGCAGTCGCAGATCGGTCTGACCAAGAAGCGCGAGCACCACTACCAGATCGGGCGTCCGGAGTTCTACACTCAACCCGAACGGTACGGTTCAGACTGGAGCCTGTTCTTCCAGTTTCTCCTGCATATACAGAGGCAGGGCGAGCGGGATGGGTTTCAGCTGCTCGTTCTCTATCTGCCCGAGATCGCTCAGATCGTCGAGGCTGACACCGACCCCTTTGCTCCGCAGCGCTATTTCGCTGACCGCTGCGGCCATCTGAAGATTGACTGCCTCGAGCCCCATCGCGCATTCGTCGAACGACAGGGGGAGGGGATCGATCTGTTCTTCATGGACGATGGCCATCTCTCGCCCCGTGGGGCGGATCTCGTTGCCGGGATCCTGGCCGCCCGGCTTTCTAGAACTCCAGCTCGTTGAACTCCTCCCAGCGATGGAACCCGGCCTTGGTGAAGGGAGCCGTCGAAGACAACTCCGGGTTCTCCAGGCCGCCGTTGCAGTTATAGCGGCAGACGGCAAACTGCCACACGGTGCCGGCCCGGGGTGCCTGATCCATGCCGAAAGCCTGCCATGGTACAACCGCCTCCACGGTCCAGCTGCCGTCTGCCACCACAACTCTCTTCCTCGTGCCACTGGCCAGCGCAATCACTTCGTCCCAGGTGATCTCACCGGCCATGAAGCGCTCTCGGTCCGGGATCCGGATATCCATCAGGAAATCGTTGGGCGTGACGTGGATCTCCCAGTAGTCGGGGCGGTCGGCGCCGGGCTTGATGAACAGTTCGGCCACGTCACCCAGAGTCCACATCTTCTGCTGATCGGCGGTGGCCTGCGAGAAGATGTCGCTGTCCTGCAGTTCCACATGGAAGGCGAGCCCCTCCGCGGCGGCGCCGACACGGGCCGTCCCGGCTTCATGGGGGAGGTCCGTGGCTGATTCCCAGAAGCGGCGAAGAGTCAGTGGCTGACAGTCGGCGTAGGTGGCGGTATCCGCGGGCTCGGAGAGAACACGAACTACTTCACGACAGGGCAAGGGGGCAGGGCTCATCAGGACTCCTTCAGGCGCGAGTGCATCCAAGCTACACTCCGGCGGGAACGACCTCCAGAGCTGACCTGCGGTTGCCGGGACGGCGACACCTTTCGTTCATTGCGCAGCATCCCCTTCCCATCAGGTCATTTGCTCTGAACACTCATCGACGTACAGCCGTGTTGATCCTCCTGGGCCTGCTCCCGCTGACGCCGCCGGCGATTCGTGACGCCGGGGCGCAGGTGCTGCGCTTTGACAGTGAGGCGTCCTGGCAGCAGTGGCAGCTGCCTGCTGGCGCTCTCGAGATCACACCTTCCGGCGGGTTGGTCGCCGTTCGCCTGCGCAAGGACATCAACGCCGCGGTGAACTCGGCGCAGTTCGATGGCGGTGTCCTGCAGGCGAGTTCGAATCGGCAGATGGCGGATCTGGCCATCGATGGTGATCCCGCCACGGGATGGCGCCCGGATGGTACCGAGCGCACGGGGGAGGCCGTGCTCGAGATCAATCTGGGTCGTGCCGTGTCGACGAACTCGGTGACGCTGGTTTTCGCCGAGGATGCACCCCCCTTCGAGTTGTTCGAGGTGTTGATGTCGACGGGCGAGCCGCAGGTCGACATCGTCGGCAATCCACTTCCGGGTGTCGTCGTCTACCGCATGCAGCACCGCTTCAAGGAGAACTCGCGGCACGAGGTGACGATCGAGTTCGATCCCCTGAAGGATCCGCCGATTCAATACGTACGGGTCGTGCCGTTGATCTATCACCCCGACGCACGCCTGACCGAGATCCAGGTCAACGGCTTCGGCGACAATGCGGTGCTGGGACTGATCCCGCGGGGGGGCAGCGCCAATGTCGTGGTCGGTCTCGGTCGGATTGAGCTCGATGTGCCATTGGGCAATGTGGTGGGGTTGATCGACGGCGCCATGGCGACGCGCATGTACTACGGGGCAACACCAGGCCGGGGTGTCGAGGGCATCGACGCGCACATCGTGCTGGACCTTGGCGCGGTGTACTGGCTCGACCACGTCCGCCTGATCGGCGAAGCCATGGGTTTCCGTCGGTTCAGCTTCAAGGACTACTCGCTGTTGACCTCCGATGGCAGCCTGGCGCCGGACGGCACACTGATCTGGGATCGGCAATTCAACGGTCGGGCGACAGACAGCGACAACCGACGGGGCTTCGTCGACCACTTCTTTCAACGGAGGCCGGTACGGCTTGTGAGACTCCTGTGGAAGTTCTGGGATGGCGCCTGCGCCGTGGCCCTGGGCGGTGGACAGAGGGCCACGTCCGTCGCCTGTTCCGCACGGGGTACCATGCAGGAGATGCAGGCCTTTGGCGGTGGGTTTCCCCGGGATCTGAGGATGCAGTCGCAGATTCTGGATCTTGGCCAGCGGCGCAACTTCAGCATTGTCGAATGGCAGGGGGAGGTGCCGGCCGGCACCCGGCTGGAAATCCGCAGTCGTACCGGCGGCGGGCTCGTGGAGCGCTACGTGTTTCTGGACCGCAATGGCAAACAGGTGACGGAGCGTGCCTGGGGTCGGCTGATCCCGTCTTTCCGGGGCCCAATCGACACGCTGCAGTCGGTTGGCGGTGACTGGAGTCCGTGGAGCACGGCGTACGCTCGATCAGGCGACCGCTTCCTGTCGCCGGCACCCCGTCGCTACGCCCAACTGCAGGTCGGGCTGTTGACCGACGACCCGGAGGTGGCACCGTCACTGGACTGGCTGCAGGTGACTCATACGTCGCCCCTGGCGCTGACCGCTGTCGGCGAGGTGTTTCCCACGCAGGTGCGGGTCGGGGTGGAACAGGAATTCTCCTACTTTGTTCGTACCGACAACTCCAGCGCCGGCTTCGACGCTCTGGCCGTCGAGGCGACGGCGCCACCCACCTTCCTCGAAGCGCACATGTCCGGCGAGCCCGTCGAGGCAGCGGCCAAGGTGACGACGGATGGCTTCCGCGTCACGTTGCCCCGGCGCGCCCGTGGCGGCGAACTGGTGGAATTGCGCTTCTCCTCTGCTGTCTTCCTGCACGGCACACGCTTTGAGGCCTTTCTGGAGGACAGCCGGTCGCCGGGGGATCGTCAGCGCGTAGACGCGGGAGATGCCTCGCCGGACGTGCCGGGCAACACCAATGTTGTGGGGCTGCCGGTGGGCGAGCGTGTACTGGCCAACGTCACACTGTCGACGCCGGTGGTGACGCCGAACGGCGATGCCGTTAACGACGAGCTCCGCGTCGAGGTGGATGTGGCCAACCTGCTGGTGGCGCGGCCGCTGGTCCTGCGGGTGTTCGACCTGGGCGGCCGGATCGTGCACCAGCAGCAGCGGCACATCGAGGCGGGACGAGAGCGAATCAGCTGGCAGGCCCGTGGCGTGGCACCCGGAGTGTATGTCGTGGAGCTGAGTGTAGCAGGAGACGCGCGGTCGGAGACCGTGCGCCGGACGGTGGCGGTGGTCTACTGAACGACAAGCTCCCGGCCACCTTACTCCAGTTCGAACCGCAGCCCCATGCCGACCGTAACCCCGCGGCTCCGCAGAGGGGCGCCGATGAGATCGTCGAAGCGGTCGTTCTGGAAGCCCGATTGAAACAGCAACCCCACTCCGGGAGACGACCTCACGCGAAACCCGGCACGTATCCCGACACTCGTGCCTCGGCTCAGCGCCCGTCGTTCCAGTCGCTGTTCGCCGCGAGCAAACAACAGGTACCCGCCGACGAAGGGCTGCACCGCTGCGTGGGAGTTGCCTCGGCTCAGCGTTGCCTCCGGGCCACCACCCCAGAGGCGGGCAATGTCATTGTCGTTGAAGTCCTGACGGTAGAGATATCGGGCGCCGACCGTCAGGCGTGGTGACAGCGCGTAGCCCATGCCGGCGCTGAACTGCACCTGGGGCACCGAGAGTCCGAGCTCGTCGCACCAGCCGTCATCGGCCTCGTAGAGGCCGGGATCGCACAGCTCCCGGCCGCGGTGGCTGCCATCTGTTTCGTCGTCCTCGGCGGCGGCGATGAGGACGACGACGATGGTGGCCATGCTGCGCAGCAGCTGTGTCCACTCGTCGCCGTCGTACAGTCCGTCGCTGTGGCCGCTGATGACGAACCCGTCGGCCGTGACGACGGTGGCACAAAGGAGCAGAGCGATAGTGGCGAGCGTGACAGCCCGTACAGGAATCGGGTGACGACGGCGGGGCATGCGGGGTTCCCTCCCCCCTGCAGACCACCGGCCAACGGGCTCGTTCCCCCAGTTCAGCCGTTTTCGTGGGCCAGGGCGCAGGAGGCGGGTTCGCCGTCGGCTTCGGCGAAGACTTTGCCGTACTCCTGCTTCGATACCTGGTGGGTCTCCACACCGCGGTACTGAAACTGCAGGGCGCGGCGACGCCTGGGGCTGGTGTTGGGTGGCGTCTGGTGGGGCAACATGGCCGAGAAGAAGAGAACGCCGCCGGCCTGCAACTCGACCGGTACCGCCTGCGCCGGATCGATCCGATCCGCCAGGATCTCGCAGTCGATGGTATGGTGGTGACGCAGGGCTCCGCGGGTGTGCTGGCCGGGAAGCAGGTGCATACAGCCGTTGTCGACGGTGGCGTCGTCGAGACCAATCCAGGCGGTACCGATCAACTCCAGCGGCAGGTAGTTGAAGTAGGCATTGTCCTGGTGCCAGGGTTTCTCCGAGCCGATGAAAGGCGGCTTGGACAGGGCCATCACGTCCTTGAGGATCAACTGCTGACCGATCAGTTCACTCAACAGGCCCTGGATTCGGGGATGGGCGGTCAACGTCTGGAAGGTGGGGTGTTCGTTCTCGTACCCGTGGACTTTTCGGCAGCGGCTTTCCGCCTCTTCATCGCTCAGTTCCAGCGGTTCGACGCCGGCCTCGAAGTGGATGGCACAGCCGCCGCCCGGTGTCACCACCCGCGAGCCGGCGTAGTTCCGCGCAGCCCCGGGCCGTGCCTGCTTCACCTCACCCTCACCGCGACGGGCAGCCTGCATAAGTCTGTGGGTCAGTTCCTTCAGGGCCTGGCGTGCGGCGGTGACTTCCGCCTCACTCAGCACGCCTTCAAACGCAACATAGCCCAACTCGGAGTACTGCTTGCGGTGGTCATCGGTCAGTTCACTCGGGCAGGGCTCAACGATGGGCCGGGTCAGCGACATGCTCGCATCAGTTCCTTGTCAGGTGATCGAATCTTTGGCGACGCAGGCGTTGGATCACCGCCGCATCGATGTCGTCGAAACGGTAGATCGTACCGCCGTACTGTTCCACGAAGGCACGAGCGGAGGCTTGTTTCATGAACGGAGCGAGGGTTGGCCCCATGGCGCCCAACCGACGGCTGCCAGCGACGAAGAAGAGATCCTGGGCCTGGCTCCAGCCGTCGTCGTGAGCTTCCCAGGGACCTTCGTCGAGGCCTTGAAACCAGAGGCCTGCCACACGGCGCTGGCGCACTGGATCGAGCCACTCGCCGAAAACTTCCGCCGCATCGCAGAAGTAGGCACGTTCCCCATCGTGGCGCAGCAGCTGCGCCTTGGGTCCGTCGTGCTGCCCGATGAGCATACCATCCAGGGTACAGGCCTCGCCGGGGGGGACGGGCAGAGATACGACGTCCGTTGCCGGTTCAGGGCCGCAGGCAGACAGGAGTGTCAGTAGAAGCAGAAGGGCCATATGGCACCCCCGATTCATTCGCTGTCTGACAACGCGCGAAAATCGATGGGGCGGTGGATGGCACGGAGCCGGTGTCCGGCGAGCAGCACCGGCCCGGCGACCCAGAGGCCCAGCATGACGGCCGCCGCCAGGGCACCGGTCTGTCGCGCATGCAGCAGAGCTTCGACCTGGTCAGGGAAAAAGTGGGCGTACGTCAGCAACCGGAAGCTGCCCAGGGGATTGACCAGTATGAGGCCATTCACCAGCCAGTCGGGAACATCCCCTGCGGTGGCCGCCAGCAGGCCGACGATGAGGAAATCGAGCAGGACGGCCAGCAGGATCCAGGAGCCCACAGCCAGCGACACCACCGTTCCACGGTTGAGGCTGCAGCTGGAGATCAGCAGGCCCGTGGAAACGACGGCGCCGGACAGGAAACCGCAGTAGAGCAGCAGGGCGGCGAAGGTCAGCCATCCGCCACCGGCGGTGTGGAAGGCGTGCCCCTGCAGCAGCATCCCCGGCGAGATGGCGATGGCGAGACAGGCGAACAGACCGATCCATTTGCCGACGAGGAATGTCCAGCGACTCACACCCAGCGACAGGTGGAGGTCGAACATGCCGCTTTCCCGCTCGCCGAGAACGGCGTCGTACGCCAGCACTAACCCCAGCAGCGGGACGATGTAGAGCTGCAGGTGCAGCAGCGAGACGAGTACGCTTTCGGCCCCCGCCTGACCCGAGGCAAAGGAGAAGCCGTAGGTCCCGATCAACCCCGACAGCAGGGCGCAGACGGTGCCCATGATGACGATCCACCAGCTGCGCAGATGGGCGGACATCTCCTTGACCGCCAGGTGCAGGGCCGCGTGAACCGCCGTCATCCGCTGCCCCCGTTTCGGCGCGATGTGCCCGTCACCCCGGCCGACGACGGAATCGTGGTTTCCTCCAACCCCGCCTGGCTGAACGTATGCAGGTACAGGTCATTCAGGCCCGCATGGTGGATCTCGATGTCACCCACATCACCCCGCACACCAGCGATGGCGTGCAACAGGTTGCCCACCTCGCGTCGTGGCAGCAGAACGTCGACGCGGTCGGCGTTTTCGCGAACCGTCCAGCCGTGACCGAGAAGCACGGGCAACAACAGGGCGGCATCTCCCTGATCGCGTATGCAGACCTGGGTGGGCAGACCGCAGTGTTCGACCAGATCGATGCAGGCACCACTGCGCAGGATGAGGCCATCGTGCAGGAAGGCGACGTGCGTGATGTGGGCCTCGATTTCGGCCAAAAGATGAGACGAGAGCACAACGGTGGCGCCGGCGTCAGCGTGCTGGCGGAGGATCTTGTAGAAGTCGATGATCCCCCGCGGGTCGAGGCCGTTCGTCGGTTCGTCGAGCACGAGCAGCTCGGGTGCGCCGAGCAGTGCCTGGGCCAGGCCCAGCTTCTGCTTCATGCCCTTCGAGTAGGCGGCGACCTTCTTGTCCCGTGCATCCCAGAGGCCGACGCGGGAAAGGATCTGTGCTTCATCGTCGGCCGACGTGCCGATGTAGCGCGAGAAATAACGCAGCACCTGGGAGCCGGTCAGATAGGGATACCACTGACAGTTCTCCGGCATGTAGCCGATCCGGGGGCGATGATCCGGGCCACGAAGGTCGCCGCTGTCAGGGCGCAGCACGCCGGAAAGGATCTTCAGCAGCGTGCTCTTGCCGGACCCGTTTTCTCCCACCAGTCCCAGGATGCTCCCCTGCTGTATCGGCAGGTCCACGCCGCGCAGCACGGTCTCGCGACCGTAGTGCATGTGGATCCGGTGCAGACGGCACAGTTCGGTCACAGAACCCTCGCGGCAGCCAGAGGGTTGGCCATCAGCGGCTGCGTGTCCCAGAGACCGGGAGGGCGCAGCACCGGGAACTGTGCTTCCAGTCCCTGCAGCAGCACCATGGCCGGGGAATGTAGAATCAGGCGAACCGCCGGGAAGCGCTGCACCAGGTAGGCGGCGACATCGCTGGGAAAGTGGCCCCGGTCGCCGAATCCGTCACCGTTGCGGTCCCAGCCGACGTAGTCGCTCCAGAAGTTTCCACCGTGGGGATCGTCCCAGACCAACGTCGCGAAATCCTGGAAACTCAACTGTTCGTCATTGTCGACGAAGGCGTTGCCGTAGACCTCGTTGTCGGGTGAGTCGGAGAGGTGCAGGCCGAGACGGTTGTCGCTGACCAGGTTGGCGGCGAGCGTGTCGTAGCTGCAACCGCTGAAGAACAACCCATCCTCGCTGTCGTGGACCTCGTTGCCCTCGATACGGCTGTTATAGAGGTTGCGCAGGAGGATGCCGTGTGTGCGGCCGGCGCGGACCCGGTTGTCGAGGACCTGGATGCCCTTTGAGTACATCAGGGCGATGCCGACAGAGGTACTGTCGGTGACGTTGCCAATGACCCGGTTGGCGTGGGCATACATATAATGAATAGCGAAGCGGGCGCCGTGGATATGATTGTTCTCGATCAGGCAACCACTCGAGTTGGAGATGTAGACACCGTCGCGTCCGGCTTCGATGTGATTGCCGCGTACGGTTCCTCCCGTCACATTGAACAGATGGATGCCGTTGCCCAGATCCGAGATGATGGCGGCGTCGCTGCGACCGATGATGCGACAGCTCGTGATCCGCGGCGCTGAGGCGGCGTCAACCCAGATGCCGAAGCCACAGCCCTCCACTCGTACGCTGTCGACGCTGGCAGAGCCGGCGAGGCGGTCGATCCAGATACCGCTCTCCTTGAGGCTCACATCGGTGCCGCTGTTGGTCACCATCAGGTTGCGCACAGAGATGTCCGGGGACCTCAGGGCCAACACGTGGCCGGCACCCCCCCCATCGATCACCGTGCCCGTACCGTGGCCGACGAGGGTCAGCGCCTTGTTGATGGTGGCCGAAGCATAACGCTGCGGCAGCAGCTGCAACGTGTCCCCGGGCGAGGCGTGATCCACGAGCTCCTGCAGGTCGATCTGCGCCACAGCGGGGCCGACGGAAGTCCACAACAGGACCAGAAAAAGCCCGGGGGCGAGTCGGTCAGGCACTGGCGCGATCACTCTCGTGGTAGTCTTCCCACAGATCAGATCTGAGCAACGGCGGGCAGACCTTGGGGTCGTTCATGTGATTGGTGCACTCCAGACAGCCGAAGCATGTCTTCGGATCGATGTTTCCGCCGTCGTCGATCGCCCTCGTGGAGCAACCCTTCGCACAGATCTTACATACGGTACAGAAATTTCGACGAGGCAGCTTGAACAGCTGAAACCTGGACAGGATCGCCAGGTAGCCGCCGAGGGGACACAGGTAGCGGCAGAAGGACCGTACGGTGACCAGCCCCAAGATCAATAGCCATGCCCAGTAGAGCCCCAGGTACCAGGGGCGGTTGGTAACACCCACGAGCCACGTCGTCTTGAAGGGCTCCATCTCGGCGAGCATCTCGGCGAGATGGAGGGAGAACAGGGACACCGTCAGCAGTCCGATGAAGGTCACATACGGGATGTATTTGAGACGATGGTGCCAGCGGTCGGGCATCTCCCATGAACTGTGCCAGCGATGGGGCAACAGCTTGCTGCGCAGGAAGTGGAGGATCTCCAGCAGGCCGCCGAAGGGGCATATCCAGCCGCAGAACGGCCCTCGTCCCCACAGCAATGTTCCCACGGTGATACAGAGCCAGGAGACAAAGAGGAACGGCTCGGTAAGGAAGATCCCCACGCCACTGCCCGAACGGAGGACATCGACGAAGGTGAAGATGTTGACCACCGACGGCTGTCCCTTCTGGCCGATCCCGAGAAGCAGGATGGAGCAGACGAGGATGGCCAGGTGGAAGGTGTCGAGAAACGCTCGATTCTTCGAGATGCGCACGCGGAAGGCGAAGGACAGCAGAACGATCGCCCAGAGAGCGATATAGAGCCCGATCCAGAGGATCTTGCCGGACCAGATGCGCGCGGTCATCGACTGGCTGCCGAGCTCCCCGAAAGCGACTTCGGGGGCGATCACATACTCGGCGGGCATCTCGAAGGGGGTCTTGAAGTGCATGAACTTCTTCGATTTGGCGCTGTCGAAGAAGCGCTCGGTGACCAGCACCTCCAGTTCCCAGGGCATGGCGCCGTTGAAGGCGTCGTTGCGGACGATGTAGATCGCCTTCTCGTGGATCGGTGGCGCATCCTCGAGCAGGATGCGGAACTGGTAGTGGTAGTCACTGTCACGGAAACGGATGATCTCCAGGCCCTGGGTCACCTGCAGTCGATCGAAGATGCCACCGCGCACAAAGCCGGAGCCGCGGAAGGAATAGCTGCCGTTGTTGAGCAGGAGCAGCAGGGAATGACCGGGGTAGTCAGCCACCAGCGAGCGGTAGACCTCCTCGCCAAGCAGGTTGATCCCCAGTGAGGGCTGGTTGACGATACCATAATGGAGATCGAGCCAGTCCTCCTCCGACGCGTGTTCGTCGCCACGGACCTCGGCCGCGCTCAGCGACACGTGACGCAGCAACCCCTTTTCGGTCAGCTGTGACCATTGCAGTGGTTCGAAGTGGTCGTTGAGACGGGCCGCCTGCCCGGACTCGCGAGCCAGTACGCCGATCTGTTGAGCGATGATGCGGGCGCCGGTGAATACAACCTGGTCGGCCACCAGGGCCGTCACCGTGGCGCCGGAGACGCCGTCGAGAGAGATCTTCGATTCGCCGGCGATGTTCTCGCGCAGGAGTCTCTCGATGTGCCGGCCTTCATATTGGTCGATGTAGTCGTGTAGTACCTGCTCCGGAATGCCTACCAGCAGGATCGGCTCGTGGTGGTCGATCAGATCGACACGTTCGATGAGGCCGTCCGCCGTCATGGCCACCAGGATCTCGAGGGGCTTGCCTGAATAAGCCACCATGTCGTCGAGCTGATGTGACAGGAACAGGTACCCCACCGCCTCACCGTCACGGTGCGCCTCGAAGACGGGTTTGCCATCGACGTCGATCTGCTGCCACGTGGCCCCGGGAAAGGACGTGGGCAGGTGTTGCTGCGGCAGGCAGACAGGCCGGCCGTCACGCAGTTCGAGATAGGACTGGGCGGTCAGGGGCTCAGCCGCAAGGGCAAGGGCCACCAGACAAGCCAGAAGGATGGGCATTCCCGGGTCTTTCTGTGAGGCGATTCGGGGTGGGACGGTGGGTGCGCGCGACATGCAGCCGCGCGCACCCGCAGATGAAGACACTAGCTGACGATGAAACGGCCGCGCATCTCGAGGTGGAGGGCGTGACAGAACCAGGGGCAGTAGTACCAGAAGACACCCGCCGTGTCGGCGGTAAACGTGGTCGACACCGTTTCGGAAGGAGCGACACCGAAGTTGATGTCGTGGTGCGACAGGCAGAATCCGTGACACAGGTCGTCGACCTGGTCGAGGTTGGTGAGGACGAGGGTAACCTCGTCGCCCTGCTGCACGCGGATCTCGGTGAGGCCGAAGGCCGGCGCCACGCTGGTCATGAAGACGGTGACCTTGCTGCCGTCACGGATGACCTGGTTGGCCGCGCCCAGCTGGACCCCGTGCTTGGCGGCCAGCTTCCTCTCGAACTCGAATTTCGCGTCGGCGGGATCCCAGCGCTTCTTCGGCTTGAAAGGCTCCGGTGAAGCGATGACGGCGTCGTGCGGCTCGGAGTGAGTGGCCGAGTCATGGACGATGCGCATCTTGTCGCCGGAGATGTCGATGAGCTGCTCGTTCTCCGGATGGAAGGGGCCCACGGAAAGGAAACGGTCCTTGGAGAACTTGTTGAGGGAAATCAGCCACTGGCCGTCCGCCCGTTTCGTCTCGCTGTTGGAGGCGTTGATGTGACCGATCTGGTAGTGGATGTCAATCTTGTCGACGATCGGGTTCTCACCAGCCACAGCCTTGGCGATGTCCCACTTGACCACCGCCGAGTCGAGGAACAGCGACGTGTAGGCATTGCCGCGACCGTCGAAGGCGGTATGCAGCGGCCCGAGGCCGACTTCCGGCTCGGCGACAACGCAGTCACGCGGCTTGATGGAACCGCCGAAAGCACTGTCGATCTTCTGCAGGTCGATCACCGAACAGGTGGGCGACAGCTTGCCGGAGCAGATGGCATAGCGACCCGTGGGATCGACGTTGACACCGTGCGGACTGTTGGGAATCGGGATGTAGAGAACGTAGGGGTTGTCGTCGACACGGCCGTCGAGGACGGGTACGTCGGAATCACCGATGGTGATGGTCTTGCCGTCGGCTACAGCCTTCTCGATGGCGGCAATGTTGAACACCGCCAGCCAGTCGCGGTCGTTGCCCATCATCTCGGCCAGATTCGTGCCCTTCTCGCTGTTGTAGCAGGTGCCCATGGAGTACTTGCCATCGTAGTCGGTGGCACACAGGTCGAGATTGCCCTTCACCGCTACCTGCCACTTCGGTACCATCTTCCTGGCGTCGATGCAGGTGTGCAGGGCGACGTAGTTGGCGATGTCGTCGGCGGTCTTGCCGTTGTTATCGATGGGCGTGGCGAACTCCGAGTTGCAGTACACATCCTTCAGAGTATGACGCGACGGGAAGATGCCGTGCGTGCCCTGGCAGTTCGGGATCTCGCAGATCGCATCGGTCTCCATGAAATCGAGGCGGATGCGTGCCAGGCGACCCTGGGCCTTGTCGTTGACGAAGCCGTACTGACCATCATACCACCCATCCTTATAGGACAGGTGGAAGTGATGAGTGTCGCCCGTCTTCTTGCCGTTGAGCAGGCCCTTGGTGTAGTTCGTCACACCATGGCCGTAGGTGCAGTCGAAGTTGAACACCGGGATCCGCTTCAGGACACGCATCGACGGCAGTCCCATGATGCGTACCTCGCCGCTCTGTCCGCCTGACCAGAAGCCGTAATACTCGTCCAGTTCTCCCGGCGCGACGTGAGTCGACAATCCGCCCTGGGTCTCGGCGGACGAACTGGTGCTGCCGATCATGCCCGTCGCCGTCAGGGCGAGACCGCCCAGGCCGCCGATCTTGAGCATATCGCGGCGCGACAGTCCATCCTGCTGATCCTGCTCTGAATTCTCCATTACAGCCTCTCCGCTACGTGGTGGTTGTACAAGCCGGAACGGTAGCTTTCCGTCCGTTGATTCTCGGGACTTCTTAACGATCTGTCTTGGCAAATAGGGGGCCAGCGCTATTCGACCTTGCACACGACGATTTACCCGGACCTACCGGGGGGCAGCCCGGAGTCCAGTGCGACAGGGGCCTCACACTGTCGAGACAGACGTGTCACAGTGGGGGAAGTCTGACGCAAGCCATCGCCCGGTTGACAAGGGCCTTGCCCTGTTCGCCGGGGCAGCCGTGATTCAAAGGACCGGCAGGTCTCTTAGAGCTTGAATATGATCCGTAGAATAATGGATCAGGTAAAGGGTTCATCGGTTGAACCAGACCGGACCGCACAACACTCATCAAGCGAGGTGCTGAATGTCGTTCGCCAAATGGGCCTCCATGCTCCTGATCGTACTCTGCAACCTGGGGGTCGTGGCCGCTGCGCATACACACTCGACGTCAGCTACTGCCGATCTCAGGGATCGCATCGCCGAACAGCGAGTCGCAGAAGAGGCCGCCGTGGCACAGGCCGCTGCGCAGATCCTGGTGCGCTACGAGGAACGCTTCGCCGAGAGGAAGGCTGCGGCGCGCGCCGCGGCGCTGGCCGCTCTCCCTGGGGATCCCAAGCAGGGCAGCATGACCTTCATGGTCTGTGGCGCCTGCCACGGCCTGAAAGCAGAGGGCAAGCGGGCCTTCAATACGCCCCGCCTGTCCAGCCAGGCGCCCTGGTACCTGCGTGGCCAGCTGATGAAGTTCCGGGCTGGAGTGCGAGGCGCCCATCCCCAGGATCTGACCGGGATGCAGATGGCACCCATGGCCAAGATGCTGGCCACGGAAGAGAAGGTCGATGACGTCGTCGCCTACATCGCCAGCCTCGATCCGGGCGTGCCGGCAGATGCTGGTGAGGGAGACATCGCCGCGGGACAGGAACACTACACCATCTGCGCAACGTGCCACGGCCGTGCCGGGGAAGGTCTGGAGCAGCAGAAAGGACCGATGTTGTCGGGACAGCACGCCTGGTATCTGGTCAGGCAGCTGAAGTACTTCCGCGAGGGGCTGCGGGGGTATCACGAGGCGGACGCCGAAGGCAAACTCATGGTACCGATGGCGCAGATGTTACAGGACGATCGGGCCATCGACGACCTTGTCGCCTACATCCATTCTCTCGGCGAGTGAGAATCCCCTGAGACGGGCCATTTCATCCTCCCGATAGCGGAACGGTCTGGCGTCGCTATGAAGCGTAGCGTCTTCTACAGATGGCCCATCAACATCCGCACCAAGCTCCTGGTGCTCGTCATCGGGGCCGCCTGTCTGCCTGTGCTGGCGCTGGCGAGCTTCTACTACACCTTCATGGTGGACTCCCTCCGTCAGCAGGCCGAAGGCCGTGAGTTGATGCAGGTGAACATCCTCGCCGATCGCATCCGCAGTCTCATCACATCGGCCGAACACGACCTGCTATTTCTCGCCGGGTTGCCGGCGCTGCAGCCCTTCGTGGTGTCGCCGACGATCAGTACGGACGAGAGAGGCCATCTGCACGAGACCTTCCTCGCGTTCTCCCGGACTCACTCCCAGTTCGACCAGGTACGCTACCTGGACGCCGCCGGTATGGAGGTGGTGCGCATCAATCACAATGCGGGCCGTCCGATCGTCGTCGACGAACAGCGTCTGCAGAACAAGGCCTCGCGCTACTATTTCCGCGAGACGATGCAGCTGCAGCGGGGCCAGATCTACGTCTCGCCCATCGATCTGAACATCGAATGGGGACACGTAGAAGAGCCAGCCAAGCCGATGATCCGTCTCGCCACACCGCTGTTCTCAGTTACGGGTGAGCCTCGGGGGATGGTGGTAGTCAATCTCCTCGGCGAGCAGTTCCTCGAACAGCTGGAGGGGGCGAAACTCGGCAGCGAGCGCCGTGTGGCCATCACTGATCGTGGTGGCAAGCTGCTCGCCGAGGGCTGGTCGGAGGGAGAGGAGATGCTCGCCTTTGCCTTCGACGAAGGCCGGAGGCTGCAGGACGATCTGCCAGGCGACCTGGTGAGCATGTTGCTGCAGCAACGCGCAGGAATCCTGGTCGCTCCGGACGAGGTCCTCATCGCCCACGCGACGATCACGCCAAGCACTGACCTGCCACAGCGTTTCTGGAAGGTCATCACCCGCCTTCCTCGCGCCACTGCCATGCGTGCCGTCTCCTCCTTCTCCATCCTGTTTCTGGCCATCCTCGGAATCGTGCTGATCATCGCCGTCTTCATCGGCGCCGTGGTGGCAAGACATTTTCTGCGCCCTATTCGGGATCTGAAGGCAGGAACGAAGGCCCTGGCCCGGGGCGAATACGACGTCAATCTGCAGATCCTGACGAATGATGAGATCGAAGAGCTGGCTGACGATTTTCTTGCCATGACCCGGCAGCTCAAGGCCAAGGACGAGAAGATTCAGGGCTACAATCATGAACTCGAGGAGACCGTGGCCCGCCGTTCGAGCGAGATCATCGAGGAGAAGCAGAAGCTCGACAGCATCGTCGAGTCGTTGGGGGCGGCCCTGGCCCTGATCGACGATCGTTTCATCATTCGCTGGCACAACCAGACACTGGCACAATGGTGCGGCGCCTCCCCGCTGGGCCGCCACTGCTGCGAGGTCTACCACCGGGGAACCGAGGCTTGTGAGGGGTGTGCCCTGCAGTCGGTATTCGAAACCGGCGCGGGGGAGAGCCGTGAGACCCAGCTGCCCGGTTTCGACGGACCGCGGGATTGTCTGGAGACAGTCCGTCCCATCTTCGACGAGGACGGCGGGATCAAGTACCTGCTCAAGCTGTCACAGGACATCACCGAGAAGAAGGAGTTGGAGCGCCAGCTGCTGCAGGCCGAACGGCTGTCCTCCCTGGGTGAATTCTCGGCGGGGATCGCCCACGAGATCGGCAATCCGTTGGGCTCGATGAAGCTGAACGCCCAGATCCTGGAGCGGCGCTTGAACGGGCAGGTCGACGAGCGCGTCGCCGTGCAGCGGATCGTTGACCAGATCGACCGCCTGGACGGGATCGTCAAGACGTTTTCGGCCTTCGCCAGACCCAAGCAAACCCACGCCATCCGCTATCCCGCAGAGTCCCTGCTCGATGACGTCTTTGCTCTGACGGCGGTGAATCTACAACGCAACAAGGTGCGACTCTCACGGGACGTGCAACCCGGGATTCCGCAGGTATACGTGGATACCTCCCAGATCCAGCAGGTGGTGCTGAACCTGATTCTCAATGCCATACAGGCCATGCCAGAGGGTGGCACGCTGAACGTGTTGTGCTCCTGCCAGGTACCTGAATACGTGCAACTCTCGATCGCAGATTCGGGCCCCGGTATTCCTGCCGAAGTGCAGGAGAAGATCTTCGAGCCCTTCTTCACAACCAAGTCGGATGGCACGGGCCTGGGGCTCTCCATCGCCTACAACCTGGTCAAACACAACGGTGGCAGGCTTTCGCTGGGAGCTCCAGAGGGCGGCGCCGAGTTCATCCTGGAGCTGCCCGTCGTCCGGGGATCCGGGCCATGAGTTTCCGCATGTTGATCGTCGAGGACGACGAGGCCATGCGCCTGACCCTGGTGGAGTACTTCGAACAGAAGGGCTGCGAGGTGGACGCCGCCGCTGAGGGCGGGGCGGCAGTGGAAGTCCTGCAGACGAAGCTGGTGGACATCGTGCTGCTGGACCTGAATCTCCCCGACGGCTCCGGATTGGATTTCCTGCCCCGGATGAAGGCCCAGGACGATCAGCTGATCGTGCTCATGATGACGGCCTATCCCGATGTGCGCAACGCGGTACTGGCGATGAAGCAGGGAGCCTTTGACTACATCATCAAGCCCTTCGACCTTGATGAGTTGGACCTGACGCTGGCGCGCGTCCTGGAGCATCACCAGCTGCGTTCACGGGTTGAGCAGTTGCAGGCCGAACAGCCCCAGATGCACAAGACCGGCGGCATCCTCGGGGAAAGCACAGCCATGGCCGAGCTGCGGGAACTGATCTCGAAGGTCGCTCAGTCCCCCCGTTCAACGGTCCTGGTTCGTGGCGAGAGCGGCACCGGAAAGGAGATGGTCGTCAACGCCATCCACGCCGCCAGCGAGCGTCGCACCGGCCCCCTGATCAAGATCAACTGCAGTGCCATCCCGGAGAACCTGCTGGAGGCGGAGATCTTCGGTTACGAGAAGGGGGCTTTCACCAGCGCCGAGACCGACAAGCGGGGGCTGCTGGAGCTGGCCCACGGCGGGACGCTGTTCTTCGACGAGCTGGGCGATCTATCGCCCGTGTTCCAGCCCAAACTCCTGCGGGTCATGGAAGAGCGCGTGTTCCGTCGGGTGGGCGGTGTGCGAGATATCGTGGTCGATGTCCGCTACGTGGCCGCCACCAATCACGATCTCGAAGAGATGGTCGAGAACGGGGCCTTTCGTGAAGATCTCTACTTCCGCTTCAAGGTGATGGAGATCCATGTCGCCCCTCTTCGCGAGCATACCGAAGATCTGCCAGTTCTGGTCGATCACCTCATCGGCACCATCGGAGGAGAGTTGGGCAAGGAGTTCGCCGGCCCGGACGATGACTTCCTGGAGATCGCGGCACGGTATTCGTGGCCGGGGAACGTCCGCGAACTGAGAAATGTCATCGAGCGACAGATGATCCTCACTCAAGACGGGCTGTTGCACGGCGAGGACTTGCCCACCGATCTCAAGCTGTCGATCTCTTCGCCGACTTCGTCCCACGACGCGGAGGCTGCGGGAGATCTGAAGGAGTTGGAGCGACACCACATCCTGAAGGTTCTCGAACAGCATGGCGGTAACAAGTCAGAGGCCGCCAAGACGCTCAAGATCGCGCGCTCAACTCTGCAGGAGAAGCTCAAGCGGTACCAGATCGACTGACCGAGTTTCGGTCAATCTCCCGACGCGGCTGACCGATTTCCGGTCGCCCAAGCTTGGCGCCTGCCCTTCCGCTCCGGCTGTCCCTGTCCAGCCATTCTGCCTCAAGATCATGTATAAAAGGACGTTAGGGTCCCCTTACTGAGCGTGTTGGTGTCCGCTTCGTCTGGCGGGCAAGCCAGTTGCTCTGGCTCGGGGGCTGTCCCGATCGGTGAAACCAGAATCTGAAGGAGGGCGATTCTCGATGACATCCAGGTACACAACTGGTGGGAGTAGCAGCAGACGAAGACTCGCGGCGGCACTCATCGCCGGCTTCTTCTTCTCGATTCTGGCGCAACAGGCCGACGCCGCCGACGGCCAGGGCGCCAAGTACTACGGCGATTTCCGCTATCGCTTCGAGCAGGACTGGGACTCGGACAAGACCAACGGTTCGCAGCGTGACGATCGTTCCCGTCTGCGCTACCGCCTGCGTTTCGGCTTCAACTATCAGTGGGACGATCACTTCAGCTTCGGCGGACGCCTGCGCTCGGGTAATCCCGCCGATCAGCAGTCGCCGCACATCACTCTGGGCAACGAGTTCGAGCCGGCGGACATCAACATCGACAAGGCCTTCCTCAAGGGGAATTACGGCTCGAGCTGGTGGTGGGTGGGCAAGAACAGCCTGCCCTTCTGGAAGCAGAACGAAATGTTCTGGGACGACGACGTCACCGCCGAGGGGCTGGCACTGGGGCGGAGCTTCGCCGCCGGCAACAAGCTCAAGCTCAAGGCCACGGCCGGCTACTTCATCGTCGGCCACTCGGGCATGGCCTTCTCCGACGACGCCACGATGACGGCAGCACAGGTGGCCCTGGAGGGGCTGAATCTCGGCACTGCCGCGCTGAAGCTGGCCAGCGGTTACTACCTGCTCAGCGACATCCCCGACCAGAACGACGGCACGGCTACTTCCGTGGTCGACTACAAGCTGCTCGTCTCAGGGGCGCAGCTCGGTCTCAAAGGCGGGTTGCCTCTGACTCTCGGTCTGGACTTCATGCTCAACACCGAAGACTACGCCGATCATCCCACCATCGGCGGCTCCAACCTGGAGGACGAGACGACGGGCTTCGTCGTCAGCGTCAAGTACGGCTCGCTGAACGCCAGGGGTGACACCCAGTTCCGCTACTACTTCGCCAGCATCGGCAAGTACGCGGTGGTCGACTATTTCGCTCAGGATGACTGGGTGCGGTGGAACTACAGCGGCGCCAGTGGCGCGCGTTCGAGCAATTTCCAGGGCCACGAGTTGCGTTGTGCCTATGCCTTCGGTCCCAAGTTCAACGCCGTGGCCCGGCTCTATCTGGTCGAGGCCAAAGAGAAGAAATCGGCGGGTGACCTGGCGCTGGAGTCGGGCAACCGCTTTCGCCTCGACTTCAACATCGGCTTCTAGGCTTCGAGACACGGAGAGAATCAATGAACACGAGGACATCACGCATCACGTGGTTCCGCCCCATGCTGATCATGCTCTGTTCGATGCCCATGGCGGTGGCTGCAGCCAAGAAGGTCACCTACGAGGAAGTGGCGGTGACGGACGGAGTCAGCATAACGGGCAAGGTCACCTTCGAGGGCGACCACCCAGCCGCCAAGACGAAGACAATCAACAAGGACATACCCACCTGCGGCGAGGGTGAGCGCGAATACAACATCACCACCATCGGCGACGACGGGTCAGTGCTCAATGCCGTGGTCTACATCGAGAAGATCGCTGCCGGCAAGGCCTGGGATGGCAAGGAGGTCTTCGAACTGGAGCAGGCCGGGTGTGCCTTCCTGCCCAAGTCGTACGTGGTCAGGCGCGGTGCCGATCTGCACGTGCAGAACAAGGACGACGTCTTCCACAACATCCACAGCTATGAGATCGCCGGGAAGGCGCGTATCACCATGTTCAACAGCGGCCAGCCGGCCAACAGCGAGTTCACCAAGCCTTTGCGCATGCGGCGACGGGGCTCGCACGCCATCAAGCTGGAATGTGACGCCCACAACTTCATGCACGAATGGATGTTCGCGGCGGACAACCCCTACTACAGTGTCACCGGTGAGGATGGCGCTTTCGAGATCGGTGACGTGCCTCCCGGCAAGTACAAGCTGTCAGTGTGGCACCCGGTCCTCGGCACGGAAACGACCCAGATCGAGGTGGCCGCGGGAGCGGCGAGCACCCAGGCCTTCCTCTATCAAGGCAAGGTGAAGTGATGAAGAACGCCAGGAATTCAAGTATCCTTCTCATTCTCTGTGCTGCGGTCCTCGGCTCTGCGAGCCTTGCCGCGGCCAAGGACGATGTTCCAGCCATCGGACCTCTCGAGCCTCTGGAGGTGAACACAGCCCGGGCTGAACTAGGCAAGGAACTGTTCTTCGACGTGCGACTGTCGGGAGATGCGGCCATCAGCTGCGCCACCTGTCACGATCCGACGAAGGGCTGGGCCGATGGCCTGCCTCTGTCCAAGGCCTATCCGGGCTCAGAGTATTTCCGCAACGCCAAGACCTACCTCAACTCGGCCTACGCCCGGTATTTCTACTGGGACGGCCGCTTGTCGGGTAACGACGGGGCCACACTGGTTCGCGACTCGATCACCGAGACTCACTTCCTCAACATGGACGGCCGTTTGATGTTCCTGCGGCTGCAGCAGGTCCCGGAGTACGTGGAGATGTTCCAGCAGGCCTTCGGTGCCGAACCGAGTTTCGGACGGGTGCTGAAGGCGGTGGCCGAGTTCCAGAAGACGGTGGTCTCCCGGAATGTGCCCTTCGACAACTATGCAGCCGGTGACAAGGATGCCCTGAGCAAGGACGCCCGGAAGGGACTGAAGCTTTTCCGCGGCAAGGCCGGCTGCATTCAGTGTCACAACGGCTCCTACTTCAGTGACGGCGAGCCGCACAACCTGGGCGTGGCCGAGAACGAGGACATCCTCAACACGCCGCTGCGGCACATCACCATGCGCTCCATGTTCAAGTTCATGGGTGTCGACGGCTTTGAGAACGTCAAGACCGACGTCGGCTTCTACACGGTGTCCAAGAACGACGCAGATCGCGGTTCCTTCGTCACGCCGACGCTGCGGGAGCTGACCAGAACAGCCCCCTACATGCACAACGGCACGCTGGCCGCCCTGGACGACGTGATCGATTTCTACAATCAAGGTGGCGGCGCGGGTGATCGTACCGATCCACGACTGAAGAAGCTCAAGCTGAAAGACTCCGAGCGCCGACAGCTCCGCGTATTCCTCGAGGCGCTCAGCGGTGACGAGGTGATCATCGAGCCTCCCGCCTTCAAGCCATATCAGGTGATAGAAAACTGGACGGAGGTGCCGAATTGAAACGCGTCGCTCTCGCTCTGCTGCTGGTGGCCGCGGCGGGCTCCGCGGAAGCTGCCGACTTCCCCCCGCTGGGACCGCTGGGACCGGTTCCCGTACCCGACGACAACAAGATCACTCCCGAGAAGGTAGAACTCGGCAAGCTGCTCTACTTCGATCCCAGGCTGGGCGGAGATATGTCGACATCCTGCGCCGACTGTCATGCACCCGACAAGGGCTGGCAGGATCTGCAACCCATCTGTCGGGGGTATCCCGGAACCGAGCACTGGCGCAACTGCCAGACCATCGTCAACTCGGCCTATTACTCACAACTGTTCTGGGCGGGCTCATCCACCTCCCTGGAGGCCCAGGCGCCCAGTGCCGCCCGTGGCGCCGTAGCCGGCAACGGCGAACGGGACATGATGGAAGAGCGTCTGGCCCAGGTGCCGGTATACATCGAGATGTTCGAGGCTGCCTTCGGTACCAAGCGTCCTCTGTTGCGCGACGCCTGGCGAGCCATCGCCACCTTCGAGCGCACCCTCGTGCAGCGGGACACGCCCTTCGACCAATACATGCTCGGCGACAAGAGTGCTCTCACGGCACAACAGATCGAGGGCAAGGAACTGTTCGAAGGCAAGGCGGGCTGTATCCACTGTCACAACGGCGCCTTTCTGACCGACGAGAAGTACTACAACCTGGGCCTGCCGGAAAACGAGATCTTCGAAGAGTCCGAGCTGCACCAGATCACCTTCCGCTTCGAGCAGTACGCCAAAGGCGTACCTGAAGACATCTACCGGTCGGTGAAGACCGACCTGGGGCTCTACTACCGGATGAAGGACCGGGAGAGCATGGGCAAGTTCCGCACGCCCACTTTGCGCTACCTCGAATACAGTTCGCCGTACATGCACAACGGGGTCTTCTTCGACCTGATCGAGGTCGTGGAGTTCTACAACGAGGGCGGCGGCGAGGATGCTATCGAGCGCAACTTCGGCCATTCCACCAAGACGCCTCTGCTGCAGCCCCTGGGTCTCACCGACGCAGAGATGGAAGCCATCGTAGCGTTTCTGGAATCGCTCACCGGCGACGAGATCACCATGGAGGCTCCCGAGCTTCCCAAAGACGCCGTGATGAAATAGGAGGAACTCATGACCGCCAATACAGCAGTGGACAAGCAGAACCCGGCTTCGCCAGACAAGCTTCCGGGCTGCATGGGACGCCGGCAGTTCCTCCTGACGGGTGCCGCGGCGACGGTGTGCACACTGATCCTGCCTGGCGTCGGGCCGAGCGAGGTTCAGGCCCTGGAGATGGCTTACCCGAGAAAGCGGATCGGCAAGGTTTCCCAGCTGCAGGAAGGGGTGCAGATCAACTTCTCCTACCCCGATGCCGCGACCAGCAACTTCCTCGTCAAGCTGGGAGTGGAGGGTGGACGCGGCGTTGGCGCCGGCAAGGACATCGTCGCCTTCAACAGTCTGTGTACCCACATGGGTGGACCGCTCACCGGACTCTACCAGCACGAACACAAGGCGGCGGGCCCATGCCCCTTCCACTTGACGACCTTCGACCTGTCCCGCTACGGCATCGTCATCGCCGGACACGCGTCTGAGTCTCTGACCCAGGTGATGCTGGAAGTCGACGGTGATGACATTTACGCCACGGGCTTTGCGGGCCTGGTCTACGGCAAGCACGCCAACCTATAGATCCGGTACGGAAACCAGAGAGGGCTGATACCATGAGCGTACCATACTACCAGACAGAAGACCGGATCCCCCTGCCGCCCACCGACGCCGACGTGCTGACGACGGCCTGCGACTACTGTATCGTCGCCTGCGGCTACAAGATCTACCGCTGGCCGGTGGGCACCGAGGGCGGGCCCAAGGCGTCCGAGAACGCTCTGGCCTGCGACTTCCCACGCGCCATCATGCAGGGCAACTGGATCTCGCCGAACATGCACAACATCGTCCAGCACGAGGGACGTGATCATCACGTGGTCATCGTCGGAGATGGTGACACCGAAGTGGTCAACGTCGGCGGTGATCATTCGATTCGCGGCGGTACTATCGCCAAGAAGTGTTACAACCCGAAGACGCCGACCAAAGACCGGCTGCAGACACCCCTGTTGCGGGTGAACGGGGAGCTGGTGCCGATCAGCTGGGATCAAGCTACCGATATCTTTGCCGGTGTTTCCCAGCATGTCATCGACAAGCACGGTGCCCATGCGTGGGCGCAGAAGAGGTTCTCTTACCAGTTCTTCGAAAACACCTACGCTCTGTCGAAGTTCGCCTGGGTCTCGGTGGGCACGCCGGCCACGGCCGAGCACGACAATCCTGGCCACTTCTCGTCGACGCCGGGTTGGCGCGACATTGGCTTCGAGAACTTCGCCGCATCCTATGAGGACTATTACCTGGCTGACACCGTCGTGTTGTCGGGCGCAGACCCCTATGAGACCAAGACGATCCTGTTCAATGAGTGGATCCTGAAAGGGGCACGGGAGAAGGGCAACAAGCTGATCTTCATCAATCCGAGAAAGACCACCGGTCCCGCCTTCGCCGAATCCAGCGGCGGGATGCATCTGTGGATCAATCCCGGTACGGATACGCTGCTGCACCTGGGTATTGCCCGGGTCGTACTCGAGAGCGGCTGGGAGGACCGGGAATGGATTGACGAATTCACCAACAACAAGTGGGAGTCCGATTCCGGTTTCGGCCAGGGCGTGCGCAATACACCCTGGCAGTGGCGCACCACGTGGGGCCAGTTCCAGTGCGACGGCTTCGAGGCGTACAAGGAGTGGGTGCTGTCGCAGAAGGAGTCGGAACTCGACTACGTCTCTCAGATGACGGGCATCTCCGTCGCCGACATCCGCAAAGCGGCGGAGATGATGGCCAAACCCAAGGCCGACGGCAGTCGCACGAAGACGACGATCGGCATCGAGAAGGGCACGTACTGGTCGAACAACTACCTCAACACCGCCTCCATCGGCTCCCTGGCACTGCTCTGTGGCACCGGCAACCGCCCGGGCCAGATGATCTCGCGCATGGGTGGCCATCAGCGCGGTGGGATGACGGCAGGGGGGTATCCGCGCAACTGGTCGCCGGAGAAGTTTGCCGGTCGTCGCCGCAAGGGGCTCGATCTGGATCGCTGGGTAGAGGCTGGCAAGGTTCGCTTTGCCTGGGTGGTCGGCACGACCTGGGTGAACGCCATGACCGGTACCACGGCGCTGTTCGACAAGCTCTCGGGTCAGACCGTCGAGAGCGAGCACCAGGTGCGCAGCACCGACGTCGACGAGGCGATCGAGACATACAAGCGCCGCGCCGACGACGGCGGCATGGTGCTGGTGGAGCAGAATATCTACCTGACTGAAACCATCGGTAAGAACCTGGCCGACCTGGTGCTGCCGGCGGCGACCTGGGGCGAGGAGGACTTTACCCGGGCCAACGGCGAGCGCCGCATTCGGCTCTACTCCAAGTTCATGGATGCGCCCGGTGAGGCCAAGCCAGACTGGCAGATCACCGCGATGATCGCCAGGAAGATGGGATTCGATGGCTACGACTGGGAGACTTCCAACGATGTTTTTGAGGAGGCCGCCCGTTTCGGACGCAAGGGAGTTCTCAACTACCACCCGCTGGTGAAGTACGCCAAGCGCCACGGCCGCCGCGGTCACGACGTGTTGCGCAGCTACGGCACGACTGGGATTCAGGCGCCCGTACGCAACGAGGGGGGCGAACTGGTTGGTACCAAGCGTCTGCACGATCCGACCATCGAACTGCCGGAGACCGGACCCGAAGCCGACACCGTCTGGATCAAGAAGTTGAAGTCTTTCAATTCCCAGACGGGGAAGGCCAACTTCATCAAGTCGCCCTGGTTCCTTTTTGCCGATTTCTACGAAGAGATCCGGCCCAAGGACGGTGAGATCTGGGTGCTCAATGGCCGCATCAACGAGATCTGGCAATCGGGCTTCGATGATGTGATGCGCCGGCCCTACATCACGCAGAGATGGCCGGAGAACTTCATCGAGATCCATCCGGACGACGCCGCGGGCTTGGGCATCGAGTCGGGTGACTATGTCGAAGTCGCCAACGACCGGGTGCCGGTGCAGACCGGTGGCTTTGTCTCGCGCGACGTGAAGGATGCCCTCTACACCGGCCTGAAGGAGGCGGGGCACATCAAGTTCGTCGCCGGCAAGGTCAAGGCGGTGGCACTGGTCATAGACGTCCCCAAACCCGGTACGACCTTCATGTATTTCCTCAACCAGAAGGAGTCCGCCAACTGTCTGGTGCCGCGCGTGCCCGACCCCATCAGCGATAACTACCGTTTCAAGCTGGGATTCGGCAGGATCACGCGGATTGGCGATTCTCCCTACAAGAACGACCTGAGCCAGATGACCTTCGCCACCCGCTCGATCATCTGACCCCGCAGCCTTCTGGTGGCCCGGCAACAGGAGAATTCCCGTTCTCCCGTTGTCGGGCACGCGCCAGTGTCTCGCACCCTACCGAGAGAGCATGAACGCCCCCACCAATCCGCTCAAGATACTGGCGTATTCACTCGTCAATATCCTGATCTTCATGTGGCTCGGCAGCTACCTGTTCGCGCTGTCGGGAAGCGTGATGCCGGGAGGATTGAGTGGCGAGATCTCGGTAGACGCGGGGGAGGCCATTTTCAAAGGTGCGGGCAAGTGCAGCACGTGTCACAGCATCGGTGATGAGGGATCGGCTGTGCGCTGCCCCAACTTCGGCGTGCAGCTGCCCAAGTTCGCTGCCCCCATCGGCATCAGGGGAGGGACGAGGAAAGAGGGGTACACGGCCATCGAGTACATGGTGGAATCGGTCTATGACCCCAACGCCTATGTCGTCGAGAGTTTCCCGGCGAACGTGATGACGCCGATCAATCGGCCACCCATCGCCCTGGAAGACGATCAGATCACTTCGGTTCTCCTCTACCTGCTGGACAAGTCAGGGGTGGAGGTGACCGACGAGATCATCCAGCAGGTGGTCAGCGCCCAGCGCCCGTACAAAGGCACGGGCGGACAACTCGCGGCAGAGGGGACCGGGCCGGCGATCAGATTCCCAGAGGGAGACTGGGAAGAGGGATTCTATGTCTTTGAGGAGATGAAATGCTTCCAGTGTCACCTGGTGGAGGGGGCGGACTTCGATCCGGGTGTGTTGACCGAGGAAGATCTGGCCGGCGGCGTCGGACCGGACCTGACCGGAATTGGCGCCATTCAGACCTACGAGTACCTGATGGAGTCCGTCCTCGATCCCAGTGCCGTCGTCCTCCCGGATCCGGCGCCCGACAAGAAGTATTCGGGCGAGGACGGCACATCGAAAATGCCCGACTTCCTCGATACGATGACGGCCAGACAGCTGCTGGACCTGGTGGCCTACCTCAAGAGCCTGGGTAACGAAGACATGCTGGCGGAAGAACTGTGATGGCTTCGACAACAGCAGCGCGCCGGATACCGGGGCTGTGCCTGACGGCGGTCCTACTGCTGGTGCCCACCGTGCTCTTCGCCGAGAACACGATAGGCGCCGAGTACCGGACGTTCTTCGGCTTGAATCCACGAACCACGGTATGGATGGTGGCAGAGCTGCACCTGCTCTTTGCCGCCTTCGTGCTGGGGGTGCCGATCTTCGCCGTCATCGTCGAATACATCGGCACGCGCTCGCCGGAGGCGCGCTACGACCGGTTGGCCCACGAATGCACGGCGCTGTTGTCGGCAGCCTTCGCCACGACGGCGGCCCTGGGGGGCTTGCTGGCCTTCACCGTCTTCAATCTCTACCCCAAGGTGATGGGCCATCTGGCCGGCGTGATGCACAGTTCCTTCTACATCTATGGGCTGCTGTTCTTCGGCGAAGCCTTCACCCTCTATCTCTACTACTACTCCTGGCACAGGATGGAGTCGAAGGTCCCGCGCCACGGCACCGTCATGCGGGTGCTGGAAAAGCCGGCGATGATTCTCGGCATGATCGCCATCCCGCTGTTTCTGTATCTGTTCTTCTTCAACGGTGTCGGCGCCTTTCCCGAGCGTGTTGAGGTGGTGGCTGAGGCGGCAGATGCGGCGAAGGAATACTTCTATGCCCCGGCCCACCCTATCTACACGTGGTTCGGCGTCGTGTCAGCGCTGTTCATCATCGTCTACGGGATCTACGCCTGGGCGGCGGGTCGCAAGAGCCTGCACATCTTTCTGGGTGTGCTGCTGAACTTCTTCGGTCTGACGCTGATGCTGGTGGCCAACTCCTGGGCGACGTACATGATGTCGCCCACCGGCCTGCATCCGGATTCACTCGAATTCATCGGCAGCACCTGGGACGCGGTAAGCAACACGCTGTGGCGACCCCTCAACCTGCACCGCCTGCTGGCCAATGTCGTGTTCGGCGGCTTCGTCATCGGCGCCTACGCGGCGGTCAAGATGCTGTCAGCCCGTTCGGACGAGGCCAGGGCGCACTACGACTGGATGGGGTACATCGGCAACTTCATCGGCATCTCGGCCCTGATCCCGCTGCCCTTTGCCGGCTACTATCTGGGCCGCGAGGTCTACTCCTTCAGTCCCATCATGGGCAACGACATGATGGGCGGCTTCTTCTCCTGGACTTTCGTGCTGCAGGCGGTGCTCATCGGGGCTCTCTTCATGGGCGGTAACTACTACCTGTGGGCCGGGATGGACCGCATCGAGGGAGCGCGGCGGTATCGGCCTTACATCAAATTCATCATGGGGGCGCTGCTGCTCAGCTTCATGGTGTGGGTGACGCCGCACAACCTGCCGCTGACGCCGGAAGAACAGGGCGTGATGGGCGGCCAGTACCACCCGGTGCTCAAGTACCTCGGTCTGATGCCGGCAAAGAACGCCGTGGTCAACTTCATCCTGCTCTCCACCTTCTTCAGCTTCATGCTCTACCGCCGGGCGAACAAGGGAGAGCCGGTGGCCTTCTCCACCGCTGCCGGTACGGGCAGAGTCGTTCTGCCCGTGGTGCTGGGACTGACTCTGACCCTGGTGGGGTATTTCGCCTGGAGCATCTGGAATCTCGATCCGCAGGAGCTGGCCGTGGAGGCGGACAAGTCGGTGTACTTCCGCTTTCACAGCGTCATGCTCCTGGTGCATATGGGGCTGCAGGTGCTGGCCGTGGTGCTCACCTTCCGCGACCGCGGCAAGGTGGGGCAGGCGATTCTGCTGGGTGGCACCGCGTTGATCGTGACCGGCGTCTTCGGGGTTTCGGGATTCTTCGTGCTGGAGAAGGTCAGCGGCTTCCTGCGCGACCTGGCGGTCTGTCAGGTACTGCTGGTGGTGGCGTCCATGGTGTTGGCCCAGACCATCGACATTCTGCTCTTCGGCAAGGCTGAAGTCGTGGGGAGGATGTTGTGGGGCAAGATCGGCAATCGGCCACAATACGCGCTGCTGACGCTCTGTATCTCCGTCGTCATGCTCATGGGGCTGATGGGCTACGTGCGTTCCGGCCTGCGGCAGAACTGGCACATCTACGGCGTCCTGAAGGACACGTCGGAACAGGCCATGTCGCCGGTGATCGCGGAGATGACGATGACCGTCGGCGTGATCACGATCATCTTCCTGGCCCTCGTCGTCTTCGTGTTCTGGCTGCGCTCCCTCGGCGAGACCGACGACGTCGTCTCTGAGGCGCAGACGGAGATCACCGGATAACGCCGATGGCACCCAAAAGCAACAAGCTCTTCATCAGCAGTCTCGTGCTCTTCGGCGGCGCCTACGTCTTTCTGAAGCTGGTGTTTCCCTTCGTCGCCAGAATCATCGTCGGGGCGGAGGCGAATCTGCCGGTACCGGGCACCCTCTTCATCTGGTACATGACGCTCATCACCATCGCCTTTTTCATCTACCTCTCCTCCAGCGAGGAGGATCTGCGGGGTTTCCTGCACCCCGTTCTCGAGGCGATTCGGGGTCGGGGAGGGGCCTCGGTGAAGGTCTTCAAGGTCGTGTTCTACGCCCTGCCCTTTTTCGTGGGATACCAGATCTATGATGCTTTCGTGCCCCGAGCGGTGGTGCCCGCTGTCACCCGGCAGCAGCATCCGGGTATGTCGCACGCGGGTGCGGCACCATATGCCGATCTGGAGAATCCCCACCGCGCGCCGACGCCGCAGATGCTGGAGGATTTCCTTGCCGCCTACGACGAGTTGCCCGACCAGGAGGGAGTGGCCGACGCCCTGCCTCTCAAGGTCGATGCGGCGGCCCTGAACGCCGCCGAACAGCGACAGCTGTACTCCGCCGAGGCGATCGTCGAAGGTCGTCAGCTCTATCAGAAGAACTGCCGTCCCTGTCACGGCACCGGCTTTGACGGCGCCGGGCCGATGGCCAGAGCCTTCAAGCTGCGGCCGGTCGCCTTCAACGATCCAGGCACGATCGCCACCCTGGTAGAGAACTCGGTCTTCTGGCGCGTGAGCGAGGGCGGCATCGGCCTGCCGGCCGTCTCCACACCGTGGGACTCGCCCATGCCCAAGTGGAAGGACGAACTCGACGAAGACGAGCGCTGGAAGATCATCATGGCCATCTATCACGACATCGGCATGAAGCCGCGCGTGCTCGAGATGAAGGTCGAATGATGGTCGGCAGGATCGCGCGCGCGCTGGCAGGTCTGCTCTGCCTGGCCACGGTCATGGAGGCGCAGCAGATCGAGTACGATCTGGAACAGATCGAGGCCGGCAAGCCGCCACAGATGGGAAATGCACCCGACGAAGGTGATCCCTTCTACGAGGCGGGTCGCCAGGTGTACTTCAAGCGCTGCTACTCCTGTCACGGCCGGTACGGCGAGGGGGACGGCATGGCGGCACACTACCTGGACCCGAGGCCGCGCGACTTCACTTTCGGCATGTTCAAGTTCAGAACGACATTGAGCGGCGAACTGCCCACCGACGCCGATCTCTTCCGCACGGTCTCGCGGGGCGTGCCCGGAACGGCCATGCCGGCCTGGGGAGAAGGGACCTTCGTACTGCCCGAGATCGAGCGCTGGCAGGCGATCCATTTCCTCAAGTCCCTCAGCGAAGACTTTGAGAACGAGGATCTCAACCCCTACGAGGAAGACCGCATCCTGGATGTGGGCACCGTGCCCGGCACCACGGCGGAAAGAATCGAGAACGGCAAGCGCTGGTTCCTCGACGCCGACAAGGCCGGGTGCGTGAAGTGCCACGGGCCCTCCGGGCGGGGCAACGGGGAAGCGGCGGGCAGCCACAGCGACGACTGGGGTGACCTGATCCTGCCGGCGGACATGACCAAGCCCTGGCGGTATAAGAACGGCGCCGCGGTGGAAGACATCTACCGCACGCTGACTCTGGGCCTGAACGGCACACCCATGCCCTCCTTTATGGACGCTATCCCCGACGACGACGATCGCTGGGATCTGGCCATGTATGTGGTTTCTCTTCTGGAGCCGGCGGCAACGACGGACAACGTCATCGATGCGGAGAAGACCGAAGGGGCGCTGCCGGCAACCGTGGACGACCCGGCGTGGGATGCGGCGGTCTCGTACGACGTAATCACGGGAGGCCAGGTGGTGCTGGGACCGCGATGGCAGAACCCGTCCGTTGACATGGTGCACATGCAGGCGCTCTACAACGACGACGAGGTGGCCCTGCTGCTGACCTGGAACGACCGCTTCGAGAATGCCACGTCGGCATCGGCACCTTTCGACCTGAACGAGCCACGAAACAGCTCCACGGAACTGGAGTACGGCGATGAAGTCGTCACCGCCAACGATCGTGCATACGAGTGGGACGAGATCGAAGCCCTGGGTGACCTGTGGAACCCGGCCGATACGTATCTCCAGGTTGCCGCCGCCAGGATCAGGGCGACCACTGCACAACTGCCCGACCAGTTGGCCATTCACTTTCCGGTCAAGCTCCCGCCGCCGGGGAAAGCGGAGCGTCCGTACCTGTTCATGGGAGATCCGGGTCATCCAGTCAACGGCTGGGTCTGGGTCGCCGGGGCCGAACAGGCGGTCGATGGCAATGCCAAGGGACCGCAGTCGTCCTACACAGCGCAGGAGGGAGAAGTAGGCCCCACGGCGACGGCTGTCTTTGAAGATGGGCAATGGCGGTTGCTGCTGAGACGCAGCCTGGTGGGCGACAAGAAGAAGGACACGCACTTTGCGCCTGGACGGCCGATCCCGTTCACGTTGCGGGTCTGGGACGGCGCCAATGGCGAAGCGGGCCTGCAGTCGGCCATGTCCTCCTGGTATTACCTGAACTTGAAGGCGTCGACACCGTCGAGGGCCTACGTCTACGGTCTGCTGGGGCTGGCCATCACCTTCGCCCTGCAGCTGATCCTGGTCCGCAGGATCCGCCGGGGTTGAGCAGTCCCCGCCGTTTCTGGTCACGCGCAATACCCAAGCGATAAAAGGACTCTTTTATCTTGTGTTCACTCGCTGAGGATGCTATCATGTCGGCCACAACAAGGGCAAACTGCGCGGAAGCGCAGGGCGCAAAGACGGCTAGCGGCAGGATGACTTGGG